>Ga0209829_10000058_pt1 | contig 91436 bp, 89 predicted proteins | sample C_140205_EF_Meta_FD_187311 | JGI IMG/M metagenome (GOLD analysis project Ga0209829, IMG submission 187311) | Freshwater microbial communities from Lake Croche, Canada to study carbon cycling - C_140205_EF_MetaG (SPAdes) (version 2) | ecosystem: Environmental > Aquatic > Freshwater > Lake...
CTGGTCAAGTTTACGCCAGTGATGAATCCTGACGGATTCGACGCTGCGTAGAATGCGCCCGTTTGACCTGTAGTGACGTAACTGGTCAAGTTTACGCCAGTGATGAATCCTGACGGATTCGACGCTGCGTAGAATGCGCCCGTTTGACCTGTAGTGACGTAACTGGTCAAGTTTACGCCAGTGATGAATCCTGACGGATTCGACGCTGCGTAGAATGCGCCCGTTTGACCTGTAGTGACGTAACTGGTCAAGTTTACGCCAGTGATGAATCCTGACGGATTCGATCTCGGGTAGTAAGATCCTGTCTGATTATTAAGAGTAGTAATTTGACCCTGAAGTAATCCACTGATTCCTTCAGCTACTGATATTGATAAAGACTCTCCATCTAATAATACTCCACTACCATTTACTTGTGGGCGAGTATAGAAATTTTTTGTTCCTGAAATATTTTGATTTCCAGAAATATAAACAATATTATTAAAATTAGCATATTGTCCTGAAGTTAAATGATAATATTCATTGCTTTGTCCCCCCTGTATTCCTCTTAATAAATTATGATCAATAGGATCAACTCCACCATTTTCATGAGTATTAGCATGAAGGGTATATCCTTGAGCAGAAAGATTTAATAAGTTACTACTAGAAGTGGTAACATTAATGCTAGACGACCCAGAAACTGTTACATTTATACTCATTTTGTCTGATTATCAAGGGTAATTACAGATCCATATAATAGTTTTTCTGAACATTGTCCAGATTTATCAGCAAATAGATCCCAAGAACTTGCAGAAATATCTAAATTGGATGTTATAGCACTATCTAAAGTAATAATCGCCGTTCCTGATCCCGTATTTAAAATTTGAGTAGCAAAAATTGCTTGAAGAGCATCATCAAAATTTCTTCTAATTTGACCCGTTAGTGTTACTCCTGATAAATTATATACACTGCCATCACTATTGCTAAAAGTCAATCCCAAACTAAAGCAAGCTCGTTTCTCAATGGTTATATCATATAGTGCAGCACTCATCAAATGCTTTTACACTTATAGGCAAGTTTATTTATTTTTTAATAAAGTTTTGGGGATTTTTTTCAAACTTTTTGCCTAAATTAACAATTCCATTAATTATTTCTGGAGATATAACACCAATTACCCCATAAATTATTGCTTTATATAATGAAGAAATTTCTAATCCTTCAAGAATTGTACCGGAATCTATTATTATCCAAGCTACTCCAGATAAAAGGCAAGCAGCTAAAACTTTTTTAAATTGATCTAATATACTTAGATGTGTTTGACTAGAAATTAATCTAGTTACCATAGTCAATCCTCCAATCAAAGGGATAATCCATCCTCCATTTACAAATTCTTTAAATAAGGATTTCTCCGGTTCCATGATAAATTAGTTTACACGATGAATATAAAAAAACCTCATTTAAAATGAGGTTTTAAATATTAAATATTAAAATGATTTATTACTTCTTGATTGAAAAAGAAAAAACCGTTGTAGCGGATTCTCCAGCCTCAGTAGTTTCAATTTGATCTACCCTACCATTCATACGGTTAGCGCAATCCTTGGCCCATTTAAAGCCCAAGGGAAGCTCACTACTATAAGTTTGAGCATAATTATTCTTATGATCATAGACTCGATACATTTTGTGTTGTTGTTCTGTACTCATTGTGAGTTAAGAATAATGTTTTTAATCAACAATGTCAAGATTATTTACTAGGATAAAATTCTAAAGCGATATTACCCGCAAAGTTTTCATCGTCACTAATCATTCCGTGAATCATTAAATGAGTATCATAAATAGTTGTTTGTTTAATATCTAATAAATATCCTCTGCCATTTAAAAGACAAGTATGAAGTTTTCCATTATGAAGTAATGAAGAGTCTTTAAATTCTAATCCCATCAATAACTTTGTGGCATCATTTGTGCCAATTATTTTAATTAAACCTTTCATATTTCCAAATTATCTCTGTTGTTCCTGTCGATTGATCTATTTCACAAATTTTATCGTATCTTTTAATCCAATTGATAAAATTATTTCTTTTATGTCTTCTAGTTATTATAGAGGTTATTTGATTTTTATCAAATTTTTTCATTGTAAATAATAATGTTTCATGAACTGAATTAATCACAAATTTTGGGCTATATTTTTTACAATCTCCTATCATGAATTGTAAAGTTAATTCGTTATTTTCTAAATAAAAGAAAGAAGATCTTATCCATTCGTCATTAAACAAAGTATCTACCACAATGCATTCTTTTAGTAAAAAATCAAAATATTCTTTAATTTTCATATTTCTCAAGGATATAGAATTTAACGAACAAAAAGAGTATGGTTTTGAGTTTATACAGAATTCAAAAAAACGATAATAAAAATCTTTATTGAAATCAACTATTTGTTTAATTTTTATCATTACTGTCTATAATAACAAGAATAGTGTAAATTTAAATATGGGTCAAGGTACAAATAAAATAGCTAATAGCTTGTTGGATATTCAGCCAACAGCAGTATTAGAATTTTATAGAATTTACCCCGATACACTAAATAAGCCAAATCTTTTTATTCCTGTCCATGGTGGATCTATTTTTGGAGCAAATGTTTCTTGGCAAAATGTTGAATATATACCCGTGCCAATTGAAGGCGAAGGCTTCGAAATTAATGGTAATGGCCAACTTGCTAGGCCAAAATTAAGAATCGCTAATAAAGACTTTTTAATAACCAATTTATTACAAAATAATTTCGACTTTAAAAATGCCAAAATAGTTCGCAAAAGAACTTTTTTAAAGTATTTAGATGATTCTAATTTTGATGGAGGAAACCCCTTTGGGACTCCAGATTATACGGCAGAAATAAGCAATGAAACTTATTTGATTGGCCAAAAAACAGCAGAAAATAAAGTCTATGTAGAGTTTGAATTAACATCTCCATTAGATTTAGAAAATTTTGAAGTCACTCATAGACAAATATTAGCAAAGTATTGTTACTGGCAGTATAGAGGTCATGGATGCAATTTTGTCGGTGGCCCTGTAGAGAAAGAAAATGGATATAATTTTACAGATATTACTGGCGCCTTAGTGATTCCAAAAGCTCCTTTAAATGGTCTTTTTGTTGATGTCACCAATATATGGAGCGCAACAAAAGGCTATTTAAAAGGCGACATTTGTTATTTGGAAAATTCTAAAATATATATCAATAAAAATCCTAATGATGCTAATAGCTATACTGGCCCATTAAGAAATTGGTATGTTTCTGTTGCTGATAGTAATTTAAATAATAATCCAGAAACAAATCCTACATATTGGCAAAAAGATGGATGCTCTAAAAAAATATCATCTTGTAAAAAAAGATTTAATACTGCGGTAAATGTTCCTTATTATACTAATGTCACTACTGAAACAACTAATTTTATTGGACTAAGTGGAATAGCTAACAGTACAACCCCATTCTCTACTACTGCGGCGACAAGTGGGTCTTTAAAATTAAATCAAGATTTATATACTAAATTTTTAAATTTTAGAACTAATTTTACAGCTTCAACATGGATTAAAAGAGATTCTACAAGAGCTTGTTCTAATGGATCTACTATTTTATCTATAGGACCAAGTTGTCCTATAGCTTTAACAGTTATAAAAGATGCTACAAATTATGCTTATCAAATAAATTTTATAGCAACTGATATTTATCCGGGTTCTGCTGGTATTACTTCTGCTCAAGTATTAATTAATAGTTACAATGCCCTATATATTAATAAAGCAGATGTAATTAATGGAACGCAATCTTTTGCTGGAAATGCTTTAGATTTGGTATCTATTCAATGTCAAAGAAATTTATCTTCCCCTCATAATTATTTAAGATATTCAAATACTTTTAACTCTACTAATTCTTCTAATTATTGGGTTAATAATAATTGTACAGTAGTTGATAATACTACTGCAACAACTAATCCATATGGAATTACTGGAAATACTTCTCAAATAACCTCATTAGCTGGAACTATTGATTGTTTAGGTGTTTCTGGAAATGCAAATTTAATTGCAAATTTAAATACTGATTTAGGGATTTCAGCGCCTTCTAGTTATACCGATTATAATCAAATTGTAACTTTTTCGATATGGGTGAAACAACCAACAGCTAATGCTGCTAGATATTTTTATATTAGATTTGAAGATTGGTATAAAAGAAATGGAAAAAGACATAATCAATTTATAGTTTTTGATTTGCAAGCTAAAACGTTTACAAATTACGCTTCAGACATACAAAAAGCTACTGATTATACGATTAACAATAATTATGGTAATTATTATATGCCATTTGCAACATTATATGATGCTGGAAATGGTTGGTTAAGATTATCTGTAACAATGTTAAATGAAACTTACAATGTCAGAGCTTTTACTAATATAAATTTTGGCCCCTTGCCCGGGACACTTAGTCCATCATTTATAAAATATTATGATGCTAATACCGCTGATGAGGTTCTAAGAGCTACTTATACTTCTGGACTATCTGTTTACGTTTATGGAGCATTATTGGAGGGCGGTCGTGCTTCTAATAATGAATATCAAATTACTAGTGGTAAAGCATATTTTCATCCAGATTTTAATTTTTGGGGAAATGATATTGTAAATGTTAATATAAATGGAGTTAATAAATTTTCTTGGCAATCTCAAAATAAAAATCAATTAATAACTCAAAGTGCTACGGAATTTTCTATAGGATCTTTAACTTCTAGTGCAAATCAATTTACTATCAATGCAGATATAGGTACTTCTGCTATTTGGGGTAGATTCGTAGCGGATCAAGAATTTGTTTCTTTATATAAAACGACAAGCGTACCACCTACATATCAAAATGATTTTACCGCTTATCCAATTCGTTATTATGAATGCACAGGAGGTTCTCTTTCTCAAATTACTGGAAATAAATTAATGGCTTGGTGGGATATGACTGGTAACGCAAACATAATAACTGATCTTCATACTGGAAGCAATAATTTAAAAGTTTATGGCACAAATGCTAATAAATCTTTAAGTTATGCTAAAGCTGCATATGTATTAACAAATAATTTTATAACAAATACCAGTTTGCCTTTTGGTGGTTTTCCCGGAACAGATGGATTTAATTATGGAAGATAATAATTTTAAAAATTTAAAAGAAGCTTTAGCAAAGATAAAAAATCATTGTTATACCAATCCATTTGCAGAAATTTGTGGATTTTTAGGTTACGATAAAAACAAAAAGAAATATATTGTACAATTAGAAAATAATTGTTCAAGTGATCCTCAAAATTTTTTTGCAATTGATGCTTTGAAATATTTATTATTTAAACAAAATTATTCTTTAGCTAGTATTTTTCATAGCCACATTAATGGAGATGAAAACGCTTCTGAGTTTGATATTAAAATGTCAGAAAATTGTTGTGTACCTTTTTTAATTTATGGAATAAATACTCATAAATTTTCAATTTATGAACCTAAATATATCGAATCTGATGTAAAAGTATTAAAGAGAATCAAATCGAATCTATGACTGATATAATTTTACATGGTATTCTTGCAAAAGAATTTGGTGAAAGCTTTAAAATGAAAATTTATAGAGCTTCCAATGTTATTAAGGCTATAGATGTTAATAGAACAAATTTTAATAAAAGAATTTTCGAATTAGCTAGAGAAGGTTTTCATTATACTTTAATTGTAGATGGTCGCAAAATTACAGAATTAGAAGAATTAAATATAAATAGAGAGCCAGAAGTAATTCATTTAGTACCTTTAATTGTTGGGTCTGGACCAGCCACTATTGGTTCTTTGATTATTCAAGGCATTTTATATGTAGGTGCTGGTGGCGGTGCAGCGGGAGCTACTGCTGCTGCTGCATTTGCTGCTTCAGCGGCAATAGCTGGATCTACAGCAGCTATCACTGCTGGTATAGTAGGAAGTATAGCTCTAACTGCCGTATCTATTGGTCTTCAAATGCTTTTAGCCCCTAAGCCTGATGCTCAAGCTCCAATATCAGCATCTACAAAAGCTTTAGCAGATTCATTCTCATTCTCTAATAAAGCAAATATAGCTGCTCAAGGATCACCAGTTCCAGTTGGTTATGGAAGATTGAAAGTCGGTAGTCAAGTCATTCAAATGGGAATTAAATCTTTCCCTCAAAATCAAGAAAGCCTTACAGCTATGCAGCAAAATGCATATACCCCCATATATGGGACAGTATCTGATCCACAAACAGTATCAAATAAAACAACATGAATCATTTACTAAAGAAATTATCTTTTGCTGGTGGTGGAAAACACAAACCAAAAGCTCAACCCGCTACTTTAACTCCTCCTATCATTGGAGATTTAGCGTTAGCTTCTTCTTATAGTTATGCAGAAATTTTAGATTTAATAAGCGATGGTCCAATTGGTGGGTTGGTCAATTTAAATGGATTAGATTTGCAAAATGGAAATATTCTACAGGGCATATATTTAAATGATACATCTGTAGCCGTTTCTGATGATTCAGTTTTATCAAATATAACAAGTTATGATTCGTCATTTGTTGCTCAAGAGATGTTTAATTCTGTTAATAATTTAAGTGATTTTTTCACTAATTTATTAAATTTTAATATTCCAGTTAGGAGTGATCTATTGCCGCCTCAGGGTTATACTACAATTAATTATTTAAATAATTTAAGAGTTTCAATTGGAGAGCTTTTTGGAAAGTTTGTTGGAGGGATTTATACAACGTATACACCATTGACTAATGTTTTATTTGATGATTATGATAATTTATTAGGTTCATTTAATGGAAGCAGAACTGCTGCTTATCCGTATGAATTAAATTATTCAAACTCTAAAGTTAATACTTGGATGATTGGTACTAATTTAGCATACGATACAAGATATCAATTACAATTTTATAATAATACGGATACACAAATAACTAATTATATTAATAATTATTTGGGAGAGATTAAAACTTTAATTACTAATTATAATAATTGTACAATTCATGAAAAAACATATTTAAATAATATATTTATTAAATATTTTGGCTCGGATTGGGAAAGCAAAGATTCTTCAAATTTATTAAATAATTGGGCAATCAGTAATTTTGATTTTGCTAATGATTTAATATTTATTATTAATCCAATTAGTTCTACAAATATATCATTGATTGATATTAGAGCAGTATCATTACTAGACTCATTAGGGGCATTAAATAATTTTGAATTTTCATTGGAAACTTCTGATGGTGTTTCAATCGCTAATTACGATAATAATATTTCTGTTTATGATTTTATATTGCCTTCTATAACTCCTGCTGGAGTTACTACTGGGCAATGCAAAGGGTTATATATTGTTCGCGTTAAAGGCATGTATAATTTTTCTAAACCAAAAATTAATTATTCTTATTATTTATTTTCTACTTTTAATTTGCCTTCCGTTTCTATACAAAATTTAGCTAATGCTAAAAAATTAAATTTAAGAAAAAAAACAATTTCTACAGGAATATCAACCTCTACGCAAAAATATAATTATACAAATATTTTAGCTGAATATAGATCTGGAGAAGAGTATCAAAATCCATTTAAATGGATTAACAGCGTTTTAATTGATAAAGAATATGGATCATCATTAATTGGCCCATTTAAAACTTCTGGCAATGTCCAAAGAATTACAGAGGATTCAAATATGTTAAGCAATAATTATTGGAGATCTTTTAATTTAATTATAGGATCTAAAACTATCTTGCCGACTACCGAAGGAAGTGTAGATGCAAATTTCAGAATTTCTTCTTCGGCAGATAATTATAGTGATTGGAATAAAAGTCAATCTGTATTTAACGAAAGTGCTATTTCTGTAAAACATATAATTATAAATCCTAATGTTGAAAGCGTATTTATTACTATCATGATTAATGGTTTATCAGATACTTTAAGTGCTGATGCATCTGTTTATATTGATAAAATTAATACTAAACAGTTGAGAGCTGGAACTAAATTTCCAGCTATAGTTAATATAGAAGTTGAAACTGGATGCATGGATGACTCTGGCGCGGAAGATCCAACTCAAAAATCTACTAGAAATTTTCAAATTGTAGCTTTGATAGCTTCTCCAACTTATATAGATATTGGAAATCCTGATGGAAAAACTTCAACTACTACAAATTATAAATTTATTTCTGAATATACTCAAGACTCTGGAGTTACTAAAAATATTTTTGAACCTTTTATGCTTCCCAAGATATCTGGATCTAATTCAGCTTTAGATTCGTCTAAGAAAAGATATATTAAAATAACTAAATTATCTTGCGAAACTAATTCATCTTTAATTAATAAAAATATAGCATTAAGTAAAGTTACAGAAATTATTCCAGCTAATTTTAGTTATCCTTTTTCTGCGGTTATTGGTACAAAAATAGATTCAAGAGCTTTCTCGTCAATCCCAACTAGAACTTTTGATTGCAAATTAAAAAAAGTTAAAATACCATCAAATTATAATCCTGTATTAACTAATGGTAAAGATAAAAGATATTATAGTAAAATATCTAATTTTAATACAACGTCATTACAAGATAAAAGAGTTTATGATGGTGATTGGGATGGTGATTTTAAAAAAGATAAAAAAGGCAATTATCTTTTAGAATGGACTGATAATCCTGCTTGGATTCTTTATGATATAATTACTAATGAAAGATATGGATTAGGTCAATATTTAGATGCTTCGCAAATAAGTATTTTTGATTTATATAAAATTGGAAGATTTTGTGATGCTGTTGACAATGAAGGATATTTTGTTGGAGTATCAGATAATGCTGGTGGATTAGAGCCAAGATTTTCTTGCAATATAATGTTTCAAGATGGAATGAAAGTATTTGATGCTTTAAATACTATAGCTTCTCTTTTTAGGGGCGTTATATATTATAGCAATTCACAAATAAATTTTGTTGATGATAGACCCAAAGACCCTATAGCTTTGTTCACAAATACTAATGTTAAAGATGGTTCATTTAATTATACTAATTATCGTAGAGATGAACAGTTTAATTCAATTGAGGTAGTTTATATTGATAGATTTGAAAATTTCTTAACAAAAGTTGAATATGTCGAAGATGAAGAGGATATTAGAAAAAGAGGGGTTTTCAAAAAAACAATAAATGCTAATGGAGTTACTTCTAGAGCTATGGCGAGAAGAATTGGTCAACATATTATTTATCAAACAATCAAAGAAAATCAAAGTATTTCATTTACTGCTGGCTTAGATTCTTTATTATGCAGGCCCGGAGATCTTATTTTAGTAGAAGATGATTTAAAAAGTTTAAAATCTAATTTTGGAAAAATATTATCAGTAAATACCAATACTAATTCTATAAGATTAAATGAAAAATTCGTATCTGGTGATTATTTAAATAAATTAACAGTATACACTCCTACTGGTTATTCTACCAATGATGATATTTTAGCTATACAGCAATCACAGAGAAGTAGATTAACCGGATTCTCTTTGACTGGCAGCTTTTTATCGCCAACATTGAATTATTTAACAGGAGATTATATTTTTTCTTCTTATTCTGATGGATATACTGGTTCAGTTTCTATTCCATTGCAAAATCAATATGCCTATTATACAGGAAATAATTATAATTATTGTTATTTTTCTGTTAAATTTACTGGATGGGTATTTGGAACTGGTTTGCCATTCAAAGATAATAATCTTTATGATAAGTTTATTTCAAAAAATACAGGAGACTATAGAATAGTTGATATCAATACTGGATCTGGTTATGTGTATTCAACAGCTTCAGCAGATAGAAGATCTGGAAGTGCAATTAATATTAGCGGCAAAATAAGAAATAATAATAATTCTGGAATTTATGAATTAAAGAATACAACGAATGGTTTATTAGATAGCGATATATCTTTAAGTAGTCCATCACAAATTACTACTTTTAGTATTTCTGGTATTACAGAATATAATTATGGTTGTGAAGTATTTGTAGATCAAAGAGATATTAATTATAATTTAGTTCCATTTGTAAAGGCAGGAAGCACTTATAGATTTCAAAGAAACCTTGCTGATGAGCAAATTTTTAAAGTCATATCAATTAAAGAACAAAATCCTAATGAGTATAATTTTATATGTACTAAATTTGATACTGGAAAATACGCTTTAATTGAAAATGAAACTTCAATATCTCATCTATCTAATACATATAGTTATACTTTGAGTCAAAAAATTAATAATACTAATTATCTAGTATTAAGTCCTCCTACTATCCAAACAGTATCTACAGGAATAAATCCAGCTAATTCTAATGCTTTTTATATAAGCGGTTCTTGGAAAAATGTATCAAATTCAACAGGATATAATGTTCGTTTATACTCGCCTAATGGAACTTTTACTGAACAAGATATTGCACCAAATCTAACCATCCAATCCGGTAATGCTGTTTTTTATACAAATCAATCGGTAGGAAGTTACTCTTTTAGAGTGAATGCATTAGGTAATATTTCAACAGTAAATAATCCTAATGTGTATTTCAATTCAGACTACTCTTCTTCTGGATTATTTATCATTTATAATGATACTAATATGTTGAATTATGATAGATCTTTCCTTTCATCTTTAAGAATTTTATAATATATGGGCAATTATTACCACAGTGGAGACGGAGCTTTAAATAATTTTAATGTTAGCGGTTATGTTGATTTTAGCCCATACAATTCAAAACCTATTTATAATTTTGATCCAATTTTTAATGTTGATACTGGTAATTTATCTGCAATAAATACTGGAGTTAGTGTTCATCAATCTAAAGATGTTACATTTCTTCTTACTTTGAATGATAGACAATTAAATACGCTGCAAACAACTAATTCAATCGCCGAAAATCCATTTGTTCAAAGCGTTAATATAGATATATTAAATGTTTCCGGCGTAATAATATATCAAAATTTTGTATCTAATAGTTATAAAAATAATTTTATTTTTTCAGAACAAGATAACATAAATGTTTTTGGAAAATACACGCCAAATTTTGGTGTTGGAATTCATATAATTGGTTATGATACAAATATTCATTCAAATGAGTATTATGTATATGGAAATTCTTTAGAAATAAATAATATTTCGGTAACAGATGGTAATGGCTTATGGTCAAATAAAGATCCATTAGGGTATCAAAGCTATCAACCATCTTATAACTCTGGATCAGGAATTGATATACAGAACGTAACAAACTCTGCTTTATATTTTAGCAAATATAATACTCAATTAAGTGGATATAGAATAAACCTAACTGGATCTTTAGCATTTGCTAGATTAGCAAAAGAATGTATTTATGTAGATTGGGGAAATTCACAATTGAGTAAAATATTTCAACAAACAGGAGTTAGTGGGTTTTCTGGAATATCGGGAATAACTCAAGTCAATACCGATACTGGAGATTTTAGATTAGTTGATCAAATTTCTCCCACGGGAATTAATGGTAAAACATATAATTTTTCTACAGGTTATAATTATCCTACTGGAGTTACAGGAATTTATAATGTAAATTTTTATTATAGTGGAAGTGGTAGTACTTCAAATGAACTAATCAAATCTATTCAATATAGATTACCTGATGAGTTAAAACCGCAAGGTAAACCACAAATAGGATCTAATGTTACAGGAAAAATACAATTTGATATTAATTTTCAAAATAATCCTTATTATGTCAAACCAGATCAATTAAAAATATACTACAGTGATAGTAGCGGAGTACCATTAAATGAAAACAATCAAACTAAAACTATTCCAATATTAACAAATACTAGTAACTATTCATTTTATTTGAATGATGAAGATTTAGGGGCTAATAGCTATTACTGGCTAAGTATTATTCCTTTTAGTAAAATTTCACAAGGTTTTCCTTGGACCATAGGTCCATATTCTGTTTACAAACAACCTGCTACTAAACAAGCATTGAATGCCGAATCTATTAATTTAATTAATGGAACATCTACAGCTAGTATTGATTTGATTACAGGAAGTATTCTTACTACTGGTGTTACAATTATAGATTCATTAGCAAAAGGAACTAAATATACATATGAATATTTAACTCAATTTCAAGATCAATCTGGATGTTTTTGCTCATCTAAATTATTGATTGTCGATAATACTTCTGGATTAGCGTTATCTAGAACTGGATTATCTTTTTCAGAATCAAATATTAGTGATAATGGATTTATAAATTATTCAGTTTATGATAATTCTACTGGAGTCTATTTAACCGCACAGCTTAATACTCCTACTGCTTATTATAAGCTTTATAAAACCTCAATGTGATAAGCATTAAAATCTGGATTATTATTTTTTTTGAAATCATTTTTATAAATAGATAAATTTACTTTTTGAGTAGACCCATCTTTTAATTTAATTTCAATTACTCCAGAAAGATATTGTCGGTCGGTTTTTGTTTTCTTAATCCAAAAACCGCCGACTTTTTTATCACTCCAATTATTTTTCTCCATTTAAAGTCTCTTTTGTCATCTCAATAAAGATGGCTCGACTATTATGTGGAATTTTATTATATTGTTTTTTAATTCTTCGATAAACCCTGCGAGTAATAGGAATGCTAATATCTCCGACAATATTTCTCAATTTTTTTGCTACTGTATTTCTCATAATTTTGCTATAAATGTTTCTGTATCTTTTACGAAGCCCATTTTTTCATAGAAATTCATTACTCCATGAGAATTTGGATGTTTCATAACACGGTTCATTGTAATATATTCAAAGCCTTTTTGTCGAGCAAATTCTGATGCTATTTTCAATAATTTATATCCAGCTTTTGGATTCTTTGATAACCAAAGGTATTCTGAAAAAATAAACTTACCAAATTTTGCGCTTTTTTCATTAAAAAACATAATTATTGCATCATAAGTTGTTCCATTATGATTTGCCCAAACGAACATATCCCATGCAAGAATATGTTTATTTGCAAAACAATTAATTATTGTTTCTTTATTATGTTCTAATAGTTGATGCCCTTGATTTTGATTTTCAAATTTAAATAGAATATCAATATCCTCTATCAACTCTTTGAAGTCTTCTGGATTTAATATTCTTTTAATCATTTTTTATTAATCAATGGCAGAAGAATTCTAGCTTCTTTCGCTGGAATATCTTCAAAATTCTTCCAGTCTTTAATTCCTTCATAGCGATACTTCTCTGTACTCCATAGCTCTCTTAGAATGGCTCTGAAGCCTTCGAAATCTGTAATACCAGACTTCTCACGAAGAGTCTTCTCAAGGATGCCTGTGGGCGTTACAGGGACAATAGCAGTTTCGTATCCAGAAGACTCAACTGATGCACTGAATGAATTCTTTGACTTGTCAATTTCATCTGCTCCGACAATATGAATATTAAGGAAGTTGCGAACACAACGAACAAATGCTCGATTACAAGCGATAGTCTCAAGAAACTTCGCACAGAAATCATCTGTATTAGCGAGTGTCGCATTAGCTACATCTTCATAACAAACATGATAATCATCAGTATGTTCATAATTGCTAATCCAAGAAATTATGCATTTAGCTACGACATAATTTTCATTAACATGATTGATATCATATGAAACAGAATGAAATCCCCTGAGTTTTGCAATTTCCTTAATACCACCAAGCATGATAAGAAGTTGATTATCTTTAAGACCTTCAACGGAAGAAGGCATTTCTTTCTTACGAATATCAAACCATCCTTTATTTGGATAAAGGAATTCGTCCTTAATCATCTTACGCCAATTTACTGAGCCATCATCATTGAAATGATAGTTAGTATTGTCAATTAAGCCCCATTCATTTCTCTTGTAAAGTTGATGAAATTCTTGTGGTGGAGTAGAAATAATCTCTACTGCTTGTTCTTCGACTTGTGGGTCTTCTGTTTTTTTAATTTTGCTCATAGTAATAATGGTGCGCTTGTTCTTCCCAATATTCAAGAGTATCAATTACATTCATTTCGCCGTCAACCATATTTTTTCCATTTATTAGATGAGCTTTACTAGCATATTCTTTACCGTCTTTAAAAATGATTTTATTGGAAAAGAAAAATGTATTTAAATGGACATTTTCAGGTTTTTCTTTAATCACACTATAAACATTAACATATTGATCAAAATATTTATTTTGTAAATAACCTAAATCTTCTTCGTTTTTTACTAAAATTTGAAATTCTATATTCCAAATCTTTAATATTTCAAAATATCTTTCAGGTATTGTTTCTGAATTTTTATCCATGAAAATTGATAATTTTTTAACATTATTTTTTATACTTTCCAATGGGGCTAATTGAAGTAATTTATCAGAAATAATTGAACACTTATATCTTCTGCAATATTCCAATAAGGCTATTTCATTCACTCCATAATCTGCTCTTAAAAAGATTATAGTTTCATTCGATATAGGTAATTCATGAAAACTTGTAGGCACTACTTCATAAATTTCATTTAAAAACATTTGACCAATTTGAATTGTTTTAAAATTAATTTGATTATTGATCTTTAATAAATCTAAAATATTTTGAGCTATTTCCTCTGCTTTAATTAAATTTATTTCTGATTTAGGATCTTGAAGAGATAAACATGGTTTAACTGACCAAGGTGCCGAAATATTTTTCTTTTTATCTTCGGACGACCAATAACCTTCGTTAATTTCTGGATATATATTACCAAAAATATTTACCATTGGGATATCTTGACTGCTTATGTAATGAGAATAAACACTATCTGTGCCGACATACATAAGGGATTTAGATAAAATATAGCAATATTGTTTGAATGATAACCCTGATATTGCCTTATCAACTCCTTTGATAATATTATTACGAATATCTATTTGAATTATTTTTATTTGCTTATCCAATAAAAATGGTTTCAATAAATCTAATACTAAATTATAGTATTCATATTTTTTAGATTGAATTGAATCATCTAAATGAATAACAATATAATTATCTTCAGCGATAGGAAAATAATGTTTTGCCACAATAGGCTTAGATATTAAAACTCCTAAATTTTTTGCGTATTCTTCTAAGATATGAGACATGTTATTCTGTTAATGAAAATTGATTTTTGTTAAGTCCATTATGAAGATAACATAAATATTTTTGAGTTGTAGTATTAGGATAGAATGCCATTTCAAAAAAACCTTTATGATCTCCAGCTCCCTCCAATAGCATTGGATTTTCTAAAATTTCTGAATATTTTAAACACTTGTATATGTAAGGATTGTCTTCTATATATGGAAAATATTGTTCTTGAGTAAAGATATAAATATTGTAATTTGGATACTCTTTTTTTAAGTTTTTCATCAAAGAATTAATCAATAAAACATCAGTCTCTGATTGAGGAATAACAACAGCTATTCTTTTGCCTTCGTCTTCTTTCGAAAAAAGTGAAGAAAATTCAATTTTAATATTTTCTTGATTATGTTTTTTTGCAATATCATTAAAATGATTAATCATTCCGTTAGCATCAATTTTGCCCATTAATAGTTCTGTATTCCAATGTTTAAATGATGTAGAATTAATATCAATATCTTCCTTTAATATATTTTTATATAAATCAATGATAAATTTATCTTGAGTCAAACCACTAATAGGAATATAATTTTCCTGCATTTTATATTCAGACGATTCAAAATCATAATTAATATTTGGCATATTATCAATGATTTCCTCTAGTTTTTTACCAATGACTTCTATAGAGAAATTATCAATAGCCCATTGTCTAGATTTTTGTTCAATATTTCTTTTTTGAACTTTATCCATTTTATAAACTTTTTCAATCTCCATAGCGATACTATCTGCATCAGTGGATGCTTTAATAAATTGTGTTCCGGGTTCTCTGTATTCATGCCAAGCCAAAGGAACACCACCGCTTTCTTCGGTGCAATTATCTTCGCCACAAGAATAATCTGTAACGAAAGTAATAAGCTCTGTTAATTTAGCTTCTTGAATAGGTATCTCTTGTCCACCACTAGTAAATGGATGGCAGTAAACATCCATAAGATTATAAATTTCATTAAGTTGTTTTTCTGAAACTCCTTGAGAAATATTAGTGGTATTAACTGATCCTTGAGATTTGCAATAATTGCAATTTTGATCTTGACCTGTAAATTGTCTCACTTCATAAGAATTGCATTTTGAACAAAAATAAGTTGTTAAAATATCATTAATAGGAATATCTTTTTCTTTTAAGAAATCTGGTATATTCCATCCTTCACTCCAATGAGTATGGAGAAGTAATTTCGCTTTAGATTCTGGATTAGAATCTTTAAATTTTTTGAAACCATCTAACAAATTAGGCACTGATTTTCTTAATTGATTTCTAAAAACAAAACCAATAATATAGTCATCTTTATTGATATTATTTTTTTGTCTAATTTTTAGCCTATCCTCATCGGAAAATCTAAAGAAATTTTTAGTTTCTAAAGAGCCTCTAAGTGTTTTAATATGATTATAACCTAGTTTATTAAAAGCTTTTTCTGCAAATGAAGCCCAAACATAATAATTTTTAATTTTAGGCGCATAATCAATTGCTTGTTGAAGAATTGGCAAACTATCTAATGTCGTCCAAACCATGCAATTAATTTTATTCCACCAAGGTTTCTTATGGAAATCATTAAAAGCCCAAATGTCTTCTATACCAATATAAACATCTGGTTTTACTTTTCGAATTATTTCATCAATTCCATATCCTCCATAGCCAGCAACTCTTTGCTCATCTGGATGCATAGACTGAAGTTTGTTTATAGGGGGTAAAGTGCCATAAGCCCTCCAAGGCACTGTTTTTAAAATTGGATCATTGATTACATGACCATTCGCTGCTTCAACAACATTGTATTTGCCTGTTGAATATAAATATCTTAAAATATTTTTCTTGTTTTTGCCAAAACCTGTAAAGGCTTTGCAAAAATTTGAATGCAAGATAACTGTTTTTTTCTTAGGGATATCCATTTAGATTATAATAATTACTTTTTTAAATATTTCAATATATCATTAGCCAGTAAAAACTTTTCTAGTGTATAATATTAGTATGAGAAAAATAAGAAAAATTTTATCGTTAAAAGAAAAAGAGGAGATATGTTTGCTTTATAGCGAAGGAGAAAAAGTATCTGTTATTGCTGATAAATTTAATTCTGATCCAAGTTGGGTATTAAAAATAATTAAAAATAAAGGCTTTTATAAATCTAAAAAGGAGAGAAGTAAACAAATATTTTTTAAATTTACGGAGGAAGAGGAAAACAAAATTATTAATTTAAATTTAGCGAGAAAAAACGCTAAACAAATAGCTAAAATTATTAATGCAAATTATGATCAAGTAAAACGAGCTATTATAAGATTGAATCTAAAACCTGTTTCTATATCTGAAATCAAAAGAACGTATTCAACAGATGAGCATTGGATAGATATTATAGATTCTCCAGAAAAAGCTATTTTTCTTGGATTATTTTTCGCTGATGGCTGCAATCAGTCTATGAATAATAGCTGTGATATTTCTTTGCATAAAAAAGATTTAAATTATTTAAAAAGGTTTTCTGAGTTAATAACAAATAAACCGCTATCTGTAGTAAAAAATCAAATCGTATTAAAAATATGCTCTAGACATTTTTCTAAAACGCTGAAAAATTATGGAGCAGTCCCAAGAAAATCATTAATTTTACAATGGCCAAAGGATCTTGACTCTCAGTATTGGAGATTTTTTATCAAGGGTTTTTTTGAGGGAGATGGGGGTTTTTCAATTCTCCATCAAAAGAAAGATTATTATCGAGCGTCTTTTACTAGCACATTGCCTTTTTTGGAAAAATTAAACTCTGTAATATTTAATGAACTAGGAATTTTGGGAAAAATTTATAAAATAACTCAAAATGGAACTTTTAGCTTGCACTTTGCTAAACAAAAAGAGATTAAAATATTGGTAGAATGGCTCTATCAAGATTATGACCATTTAGCGATGGAGCGTAAGCTAGAAATAGCTAAACAAATTTTAGCATGATTGTTTTTTTATTTGTCATTTGAAGCTGATAGTCTTGAGTAATAAATTTCATTTAAACAGAATTTTAAAAACTGAAGAAGTGCATAAACTTCTGACATTTCCATTCCTATGCCAAACTTATTAGCGGAGTTTCTTGTAACTCCAAATGAGAAAGCTTTTTGCCCAGTTTTCTTAGTATATGGTTTAAAAGAGATAGAAGTCTTATTTTCTTCGTATGTATGAAAAGTTGAATATTCTGTATATTCTTCAATAGCATAAATAAAACCTCCTATTTCATTTTCATTTAATTTTAATGAAATTGATTTTTCTGGGTTTTTAGAATTTTCAGAAAATGATCCAATTCTTGTCTTTTCGTTCCAAGAAAATTGTTGAACTGCGTTAATAAAAAGCGTTGGTTCTTTCGTTTTGTATCCAGATCCAAGTTGAAAACTAAAAGCGCAACCAGCATTACTAGAATTTGGTTTATAATATTGAACAATCATGCAAGATTATATATAAGAAATATAAAAAATCTATTAAGCTTTTGAATTTAAAATAGGCTCAGTTAAAGTTTTAATAATGAAATCTTTATTATTGGCAATATGTTTAATTTTTATAAATCTATAATATGATTGTGAGAATTTATCACATATTTGCACAATTTTATCTATCCTGTAAGAATTATAAATATATACTTCTTTTAAATACGCAATGATCAATTCCATTGCTTTTTTGATTAAAGATATATTATAACAATCTTTATATGTTTTAAGAACAGTTCTATCAAATTCAATATTCATAATTTCACAAAAATCTTGCAGCATAGACATTTCTAAATTTTCAGGAACGCTTAATTCTATAATTAATTCAGCAAGATCAATAAAACAATGTGAACTATGGCAATTGTCAAAATTAATAAATTTAAATAAATCATTTCTAGATATGATATTATTAATATTTAAATTACCATGACATATGTATTTTTTTTCAGAAAAAGTGTCACTATACGAAGTGATTAATTCATTTTTCATATCATTTAATATTTCTTTTATTAAAGGAAAATCAGTATAGTTTTTAATCCCTTCAATAGCTTCTTCTGTAAAATTATTTTCAATGTCAGCTATATCAAAATGATCAAATAAAATATCCTGATATGAGACATTGATTATATCAGAATTTTGCATTAAACTGTATGCAGTGCAAAATTGTTTAAAATTTTCAATTAAAAATGATCTGCCAAGTTCTTTAATTGGATCGGCATTTTCATATGAAGTGATAATGTAACTTACTTCATCTCCAATTTTAATCTTACCACTTTTTATAAATTTTGGTCTAATTATTGGATTAATGCTATCAAGATATAGACTTTCATGAATGATTTTTTTACATTCTGCATCTAAAGACATTTTAATACAGAAATCAAATCCATTAAATTCAAATTTATATATATCATAATCATCATTCGCACTTATAAATTCAATATTTGTAGCGTGAATAGGTTGATCTAAGGATTTTAATAATAAATCTATAATTTCAATTTCTCCCTTATTGGATTCGCTTCTATAAGGAAGCACATAAGCTTTGTCTTGAAAAATACTAGATAGTAGCATAGAATATCATACGAAAAAAGCCCCATTTTTCAATGGAGCTTTTAATCTTTTTAGTTCAACTTAATTATTAGAATGCTGTTCCAATTGTTTGGTCAGAGATTCTGACACCCAATAGACTTGTCTTAGCTAGGTGACGACGAGTCTTTTGATTTCGATCATAAATCTGAATATAATTAGAGCTTTCATTACTAAATTGAGCGTTAATTACTTCGCCTTGCTTGGTGTAGATACCAAAGAAGCGACCCTTGGTTTCACGAATTGCGTTTAGCATATTACTTCTTACTGTGTTTGTATTACTCATATAGATAGATATTAGCTGATCTTTAGTTTATTGTCAATGATTTTTACTGAAATTTTTTGATTTTTTGAATTTTTAATGATAAATTTAGAAATTGGCACTTGGAATTCTGAACGAATAAGATCTTTGATGTTACGAGCATGAAGTTTGTCGTTTTTAATTTTATTTAAAATTAATTCTTTTGTTGATGAGTGAAAATTAATTTTAATGTTCTTTTCTTTTAGTTTTTCTTGAATTGTTTTAATTTCTACTGTTACGATAGATTCAAGCTCTTTATTCGATAATTCATTAAATACTAGAATATTATTGATTCTTGCCACGAATTCTGGCTTCAAATATTTTTTAACAGCATCTTTGTAAATAGTATCTAGTTCTTCTGTGTCATTGATGAATCCCATTGATTTCTTTTCTTTTTTATCGTGACCAATATTACTAGTAAGGATCACAATAGAATTTGTAAATGAAATCTTGTTGTTAAGGTTGTCATTAACGTATCCCTCATCAAGAAGATGAAGCAATAAATTAAGTATCTCTGGATCGCATTTTTCAACCTCATCGAATAAGACTACACAGTTAGGGTTATTTCTTACGAACTCAGTAAGTAATCCTCCCTGATCAAAGCCTACATAGCCAGCATTAGCTCCAATAAGCTTACTCATCCCAGTCTTCTCTTGATATTCACTCATATTGATTTGAATGAATGCTTTTTCATTACCATAAAAATGTTTTGCAATTTTTTTTGCAGTATATGTTTTGCCGACGCTTGTAGGTCCGACAAAGAATAAACTGCATAATGGTTTATTAGCATCATTTAATCCAACTTTTGCACAAGATAAAATATCTGTAATTTTTTCAATATTATTAGATTGACCAAAAACTTCTTTCTCAATATTTTGTTGAAAGTTTGAAAAGTCATTAGCATTAATTGAAATTGAGTTTTTTGATAATCCACATTTCTCTGAAATGACTTCTATAACATCAGAGAGTTTAATTGTAAATTTCTTCTCAAGAAGATCTTCATTGAATGTTTTGATTTTTTGAACGTATTCAGTTAAAAGAGTTTCGCACGTCAATTGATCTTCATCGCTTTCAAATGGACTATCATTCATTAGGCGAAGCATAAGATAATTTTGAATATTTTGAACTTCATCTGGAAGTTTAATATTTTTAATTTTAACTCTTGCTCCTACTAAATCAACGATATCAAAAGCTTTATCTGGGAAATTCTTATGTGGAATATAATTATCACAAAGATCAATAATAGTATTAATTATTTTAGGGCTATATTGAACATGATGAAATATTTCGTAACTTTCGATACAATTTGAAATAATTTCTTTTGTTTGTTCCTTAGAAGGAGCTTCAATAAGAATTGAATCAAATCTTCTTTTCATTGCGCCATCTTTTTCAAAATATTTTTTATATTCAGAAGTAGTAGTCGCTCCAATGCATTTAAAATTACCCCTCGCTAATGCTGGCTTTAACATATTTGAAGCGTCTAATGACCCTTCTGAACTTCCCGCTCCTACGATATTATGAATTTCATCAAAGAATAAAATAATATTTTTTTGCTGTGACGCAGCCTCGATAACTTGTTTAAATCTCTCTTCGAATTCTCCTCTATATCTTGTACCAGAAATCATTGATGCAAGATCAACGCTATAAATTTCTACATTTAAAAGATTTGAAGGTACATCGTTAGTTATAACTCTTTGAGCTAAACCTTCAATAATCGCAGTCTTGCCGACACCACCTTCACCAACAAGAATTGCATTACTTTTTACTTTTTTAGATAAAATCTCAATAAGTTCATTAATCTCTTTGTCTCTACCAGATATATTATTAAATAAACCTGCTAATGCCTTAGCATTTAAAAAATGACAGTATTTTTCAAGAACTTGGGGTTTTTTATTTTGTTGTGAATTTTTTAATCTACTAATTTCTTTTTGTTCGGCAGTCTTTTCATATTCTTGTTTTTTTATATTAGAGAAAGATTCAATATGACTTTTGATAATCGTTTTCCATTCATCAACATCAACGCCATTTTCCAATAGAAAAGAACAAAACCCATTTGAATTTTCTAAGATTGAATAAAAAATATGCTCTATGCCTATATAATCATTTTCATAAACTTCGGAAAGTTTTTGAGCATATGAAATAACTATTTCTGTTTCTCTATGCCATGTTGTTTTGAAAACTTCGTCATAAAATTCATCTGAATTGCTTTTAGCATATTTTACAATTAAAGATTTAAAGTCTATATCCTCAAGATCTATATCATTTATCTCTAACATCATTGTTAGATCTTCTGATAAATTTAAAACGCAGCCATAAAATAAATGAGAATTATTTATGCGTCCATGTGAATATTCTGCTGCAAATTCTTTGGCCGCTTTATAAGCTTTTTTAGCTCTTGGTGTTAAGTTAAATTTATTAATTGACATCATATTTTTTACACTTATTTAAGCTGTGAAAGTTTCATATAGATTTTATCTTCTAATGTAGTGATCTTGTCAATGAAAATAATATCGTCTCCTTTAGTTCCATTGATAATAACGATATTATCTTTGACTGGCAGTTTTTTACCAGAGTTTACATACTCAGTCAATCTTTCTTTGTTAGCACTATCCATAAATAATCCACAAACAGATCCAACATCATCTTGAAGGTCCATTCTAGCGTATTTATTTCCATTAGAGCTTGTTCTCTTCATGATATCTGTAATGACTCCTACGAATTGAATGTTGCCTCTAGGCTCAACGCCTTTAATCTGCTGAGATGATAAAAGATCAGTATGGTTATACCCGCTGAAGATTTGTCTAATGTTGTAAGAGTAACTATAGCCTAAAAGTTCAGACTCAAAGAACCAATTAGCAAACTTAATATGCTTTTTATTCATCTCGTAGATATTCTTATAAGGCTCATATTTTTTCTTGAATGTTTCAAATCTTTTAGCTGTGAATAATGGTTTATTATCATCAGCAGGAAGAGCGTCTTTTTGATATTCATGAATACAACGAAGAATATCGTAATCATATTTTGCACCAAGCTCAACAATATTTCTCTTCTCTCTATCGCTGAGAATATTGAATGTCTGAGCTTCTAATACTAACTTGCAACGATCCTTTGTAACAAATGAATCAAGTAGTCCTGCTTGAATAAGCGCAGAGAAACAACCAATGTTTAGGCTAGATTGCTTTGCTGCCATAAATGCCTCATACTTATTAGAGAATGATCCCTCTCTGAACTCCAAGAGAGCTTCAAGAGATTTATCTGATACTCCTTTAATACAATTCAATCCATAACGAATGTTTTTGCCTTCTATCTTAAAATCAATATCTGACATATTAAGATCAGGTGGTAGAAGCTTAATATCGAAGAACGATAATTCTTGTGAGATTTTGCGGATCTCATCGAGAGAATCAGGCTCAAATCTTGCAAACTTCAAAAGAGCAAGGAAGAATTCTTGCGGGTAATTGAATTTGAGATAAACAGTAATTGCTGCAAGATTAGCATATGAAATACTATGACTCTTGTTGAATGAATAGTTTGCGGAGTCTTCTGCAACCTTCCAAAGAACTTCTGCAATTTCTGGATCAAGATTATTTTCTTCAATCTTCTCTGAGATCTTTTGCTTCCAAGCTCCCATTTGGTCAACCTTCTTCTTGCCGACAATACGACGAAGCTGTTCTGACTCGTCAAGAGAGAATCCCACCTTTACAGCCATCTTCATAAGCTGCTCCTGATATAGTGGAATACCTCCAGTGTAACTGAGAACATCATCGAAGAATGGATGAACAGATTGGAAGTCTCCAGTCCTAACATAATCTGCATAACGATCTTTAAAATCTAATGCGCCGGGTCGAGCAATAGCTACGACGGCAGAAAGCTCCTCTAAGCTTCGTGGAGCGATTAGCTTGCATACTTTGAAGTTGGTATCAGCTTCGATCTGGAAGAGTCCTTGTGGCTGCTCTAGGCAAGCTAGTGCGGCGTAGATAGATGGGTGCTGAACATCAATATCATCAACATTGATTCCAATATTTTTACAAACTGCATGAACAACAGATAATGTACGAAGACCAAGAATATCAAACTTAACACTAAGGCTTGCAACATCATTCATATCGTAACCAGAAACTAAAGAATCATCATTAGTTTTTTGAAGAGGCATAATATCTTCAACCTCATAATAGCTGATGCAAATTCCAGAGGGATGAACTCCTGTATTCTTATTTAAGCCTTCAAGCTTTTTGGCAATGTCATAAGATTTTGGATATTGATCGGCGTACTTCTTGAATGTTTCACTTTCTTCATAAGCGACATCAAGTTTTGCTACTTTGCCAAATTTCTTTGGGATACAATCACTAATTTCATTAACCTGAGTTTCTGAAAGCTCATCTACAATCTTGCCGCACTCTTTAATGCAAAGCTTTCCACTAAGGGTATTAAGAGTTAAAATCTTGCAAGTTCTGCCTTTGTATTTTTGATTGATGTATTCAATAACTTCTGCCCGACGATCATAAGAAATATCATTATCAACGTCAGGAGCTAATGACCCATCCAAGTATTCTATCCCATCTACAACAAACTTTCTTGCTCTAGCTTTTGAAATAAATCTTTCAAAATATAATTCATATTTAATAGGATCAATCTTAGTAACTCCAGTTAAAAACAACACTAATGATGAAGCCGCACTTCCTCTTCCTGCGCCAGTTGGAATAGCATTCTCTTTGCAAAAATTTAAAACCTCCCAATTAAGGAGCATATAATCAGTAAAAGATAACTCTTCAATAAGATTGAGTTCAAAAAGAGTTCTATCATAATACTCTTTTTTATTTTCTTTTTTATCAATGCCTAAATCTTTGATACCTTTTCTGCATAAAGCTTTAAGAAAATCAAAATTAGAAGCGTCTTTGTTTAAAGATAATTGTTTATAATATTTATCTTCAATTTTGATCTTTGGAAGTCTTAAACCTACTGGATAGGGCGTTTTATATGATTGATATTCTGAAAAATTCATGTGTTATTGATCGTGATTTATAATATATTCAAATTTTTCTTTTTTTCGTTTTAAGAAAATAGAAGCATCTTTGTATAAGAAATTATATATTTTTTTTAATTTAGATTTGCTGTGTCCACCATGACGAATGGTATATATTGGATTATCTCTTCTTTTTTCTTTTTCTAAAATGGCTAAACGTATATCACAATTATTAGATATAATTAAATTTACTTCAGATATAAAATCAAAGCAAGAAATAATTCCAAAACTCCAATTTAAATATTGATATTTTTTTGTAATTGAATAATTAATTGAACCATCGCCATCAAAATATCCTCTAATAAAATGATGAATTAAATATTTAGGGAGAATATTTGAATTTGGAAATTTTATGTCAAATGTTTTTCTTTCCATTACTCCCAATATATTTAGATCAGAAACTAATTCTTCGTTACCTATTCTAAATCTTTTATACTCTCTATCATTTACTATTTTATGATTAGATTTTAATGATTTTTTAAAATGCTCTAAAATTTCAATATCTTTAGAATGTAAACATATTTGCATTACATTTTTACATACATTTCCATCTGCGTATAAAAATCCAAGTAAATAAGCTTTTTCTTCTGAATCTATTTTTTTAAAAAAAGATTTATCATAATTGTATATTTCATGAGATTGTGATAAGTTTCTAATGTTTCTACCACTATCAATTAATATTTTTCTTATGGTATAAGAAGAACATTTTAATTCTTTGGCTATTTTCGTGAAAGCTTGCCCATTATCATATTTATTTAGTATTAATTGAATATCCATATCAATATTTACACTTTAATATGAAAATATTGACAATAATATTTAAAGCTCAAGATCAAATAATTGCTTCCTGAAAATACGATAAGTCATTTCACAGTCATATGCTGCATCATGCAAACGTTTGTCGTCAAACACAATTTCATATTTTTTCAGTAAGGCCAATTGCGAGGCTTTAACTGTTTTGTCTCGATGATTGAGTAGTCTGTACTGCCAACTGATTAGATTGTCTTTTTGAACTGGAATCTGTTTCGCGATAGCCATTGCGAGGCAACGAGTATCAATAATACGATCAATAAACGAGTAATCTGGCTTTAAACCTATTAACTTGCGCCAAATATTAATCATATAGACATCAAAACCCAAAACATTTTGACCAACAAGCTTATACTGTGAATCATAAAGATATTTAGAAAACTTATTAAATGCTTCTGTAGCATCAATAGCTTTTCTTTCATAATACTCCTGAGAGAAACCAGTAACCTTTGCTGCTCCTTCAGAAACTTTAAGATCATCCCACTTGATATAAATATCAAACTTTTCAAGAATCTTATCTCCTTGAGCAACAATCCAAGCCATTTGCCAAGGTTTAGAATGAACTAGATTAAGCCCTTCTGTTTCGCAGTCGAAGGTTATATATTTCTGTTGTTTATCGAATCTAAGTAAATCAGTTTGCATTTTGTTCTAGGTAACTTTCAAAGCTGAATTCATCGCTTCCAAAGTGATTAAGGTTAGGGCTTGATAGTGATGCTGCTTTTCCAAAACTACGATTACAAAGAATCTTGTAGGTTTGAAGTGCTGCGTAATCTTTTTTATCTTTATAGAAAATTGATTTAACCCATCTCATAAGATAATCATTTCCTCCACAGGTGAACTTATCAATATGGCTTTCAATTATTGAATCAAATGGTAGGTGATTATTCTCTAAAAGAAATAAGGGTTTAATTTTAGAAAAGTCTGGGACACAGTTTGCAAGAAACATTTGATTATTAAAGATAAATGAATCATAGAATGGAATAGCTAGATTAATATTGTCTTTTTGCCAGATTGAATTTAAATATTTGAAATCAACCCTATTATTACAATTCATAGCAGCATGAGATGAAATTTTATTTAACAATCTACATCCATCATCAGTCTTAGCAAAGATAATAATCTTATGATTCGACGTTACTGATTCTTCAGTAACGTCATTGCAGCATGTAATTCTTAATCCAAAGATTAGTTGTATATCATTTTCTTTGCAGACGTTATGAGCTTTGATAAAACCTGTCATGCGATCTTCGACTAAGACGAGTGTTTTAATGTTATTACCATTGCAGATTGTAATGATACTGTCTGGTCCTTCAGACTCTTCAGAATCATCTAAAGTCAAAATACTCTTTCCAATTGAGTATGTCGATTTAAAAATAGGGGTCATACATTTAGTATAACCCCTATCGAAATTTGGACAAGTAAAATTTTGACTTATTTTTGGAATTTTGGACACCCCTGATAGTATTTCATTTCAAAGCTTCCTCCTTCTGGAACTATTTTTTCAGAAAATTCTTCTTCTCTGATTGAAGTTACAAATTCTTTATCTTTATTAAAGACATGATAATAAAAAAATGGGAATTTAGAAGAGCAGTGCCACATAAGTGATCCATCTTTTTTAAGATGTCCTTCGTAATCAGCTCTACCACAAACTAATTTGCCAGCAAATCCTTCTTCTTTTGAAGGATATCCTTTATCATAAGCAAAATTAGATTTACCAGTTTTTTCGGTAAACTTATTAATGGTTTCTTGAATTCCAGTTAGGAAGTACTCAAAGCCTTCAAGCTCATCATCTGAAAGCTGATCCATTTTTAAATGGCCTTTGCCTCTGCAATCAAATTTAATAAATAAAAATTCAGAATTCCTTTTGACGTATTCTGGATACAAGTACTTTACTGCAAGACTATACATTAAATCCTGCATATTATCTTTAGCTTCTTTGCCCTCAAAGACTCCCTTGGATGTTTTAAAGTCTCTAATAAGAATTCTGCTTTGTTTCTTAAAGAGGAATAGCTTATCAATAAATCCTAAGATTCTATAATTTTTACCATCTTCATTAATATTTAAATCAAATTTTTCTTCGCTAAGAGCTTGAGATAACTCTTTATCTTCTTCTCCAAAGAAATCGAAGTTTAATCCTTCGACTGTCATTGAATTAATAAGATCAACATTTTCTTGATCAGCAATATTGTATTTTTTTACATAAGCCATCACCATTCTCTCGATAGGTTTTGATGCAAAAATATCTTGAGCTTCTATGATTGAATCATAATGATGCTTATGTTTAGGGTTTCCTAAATTTTCAAAGATTGCGTGACAGATAGATCCGCGCAAATTGCCATGATTATTTTTATTAGGCAGTTTGAGTTTATAATTCGTCCAGTAAAGCCAACTACATGTTTGTAGTGTTTTGATTCTAGATGCTGAAAGCGGAGTATTAGGTTCGGTCATTACAAAGTTTTGAAAATTTAGTTACATCTTTAGCATTGAAAAGTGTGGGATTTTTTTCAATAAAACTTAGAATAGCTTTTATTTGCTTATCTTTGTCAATCTCTTGTGAGAGCCAGTCTTTGAGATTATATTCACTTTCATGGGCAATTCCAAAGTCATTATGAGGCTTCGGAGGAAGCTTGATAACTAGCTGATCAAGATCAAAGAACTTGCTAAGATTCATGAAAATCTTAATAGATGAAATAAGTCCATGATTCTTTTCTGATTCTGAGTCATTATTATTAGAAATAATGATGCGATTAATCTCTTTGCCACTAAGATAAGAAATAATCTTAGGATTAATGCCCAAACCAAAAGTTACTAAAGAGTTCTTAATTCCTTGATCAAATAGCGCCATGCTATCACCAATACTTTCTACAAGAATAACTTCTTTAGCTTGATCAATATATTCATCTACTGTAGTAGCAGCAGGTATATATGCTGGATAAACCCAATTCTTTCTTTTACCAAGATGCTTCCATTTAGCAAAATCATTTTCGTTATCTACTTTTCGCCCAGAGAATCCAATAATTTGTTTATTCTCATCATAGATTGGAAATACCATCCTGCGATACATCTGCCCAACACCAGCAAGGCCAACTTTAAAAAACTTCTGTGTAGTTTCTGAGATAGATTTGTTTTTGTAAAAATTGTAATTTGGAAACAATCTTTCTAATGAGGATTCTGGATAAATTTTTTCCATTTCAATTAATTCTTTATTTTCTGTATAGGTATAAGTTTCGCCCTTTTGAATGCCATCTAAGATGTTTTTTAGTTTAGTTCTATCATCTTTAAGGGTAAGTTGGATAAGGGCTTCTAAAGGTTTGGACCCTTTGTTCTCAATGTAATCATTCCATACTCCAGTATTTTTATAGATCTGAACTGCGGTTTTATTATCGCCGTTTCTATAGATTGCGCTTGTTCTCCAGTGATTACCACAATCAATGAGTTTATAACCTATTGATTCTAGCACTTCTTTAATACTATTAGAATCTATCAAAGTTGGGGAGGTTGTCATCGTCATCTGTATCTTCTAGTTCTTGATCACCTTCTAGGGCTTGAGCAATATCTCTTAGATCTCCTCTTTCTGCAATATTAAAATTGGCAAATTCTAAATTAACAAAGTTCTTACGGAGAGTATCTCCAATTCGAATTGGTTCTACCGCACCAGCAATATCCTTACCTAAATGTCGAGCTTTGACATTGATAAGCTTATGAGTACCAAATCGAACTCCTTCTGTCTGGATTTCATCAGCAGTTTTATTTCTAAGAATAAACATATGAGAGCAGAATTGAGTAATACGGTCAGAAAGAGATACAACGCTTTCATCATCAATAACGTTAGCCGCCATGCGGTTGTTAGTAATACCACTACGGTTAGATTGAACAGAAGTAATCATAGGTATGACTGGATTACCATCTTCAAGGATTTCTTTTTGAATGCACTTCTTGAACTTATCAACCATCTCACCAACGGTTTGCCATTCGCTCTTTCCCGCACCAGATTCTGAGGTGGTCTTAATGTAATCGAACGAGAAAATCATTTGATTACCACGACCAACTTTGGAGTAATAGAAACGCTTGAGAGTATCAATCATTGAATCTACATCCATACCGCCTACATTATAGTAGTAGAATTGAAGATCTTTAATCTTAGACCATACACTACGAACCTTGTCAACCACTTCTTGTCCAGCTCTACGCCAGTTACCGCTTTCGATAAGATGCATTGGAACACCAGATAAAGCCGCACACTGACGCATTACAAGTTCCTCTTTACTCATCTCTCCATTATCAAAGTGAAGAACTGGAACATTATATTTGGCACTAACCTTGGTGGCGTAGTGCATACAGAACTGGGTATTGTGTGTAACGATGTATTCGTCAATAACATAAAGATGATCAGTGTCTTCAATTTCAATACAGCGGCAGTCTTCCTTGTTTTCTAGCTTTTCGACACTAGAAATTCTCAACTTGAGATCTGAATATTGATAATCTTCCTTGCTCAAAGCTAAGTCTTTCTTTCTGGGAAGAGAAAAGGCTGACTTGGGATTTGCGATCTTGATCCTAACATTATAGGAAATAGCTCCAGTTATTTTTTCTTCGTTTGAATTCTTATAAGTTGGAATTCTCTTGGATATTTTTGCCTTCCCGCCTAAGCTCCATACAAGGCGTTGAATATCTTTTGACAATTGTTCGCTTGATGTTGACAATTGTTCGCTTGATGTTGACAATTGTTCGCTTGATGTTGAATGGCTTAGATTGGCAAAACTAGAACTTTCGCCGCTTCGACCCTTGCTCTTACTAATGGTCCCATCTGTGTCCATCAAACCTTGTAGGAGACTCAACCGTTGATCAAAAGATCCTGAAAAATATTCTTCTGGGATAAATTTATCATAAGAAAGTTTGCCATAAAGCCCTAAATTCTCAAGAGATTCAATCAGCGGGTTTTTGAAAGCCTCGCCCTTTGAAGTGAAAAACCTATAGGTGTTTGATTTACTTTTAAGATTTTTCCTGACAGAGACTTCGCAATTCACTTTTAAAAGGTTTTTGATTTTATTGGGGATAAAATCATCTGCCGACTCAATGACAAAACCATCTGTCAAACATCCGTCACCAATCAAAGCTCCAACAATATATGGATCTAGATTAAAATTTTTATCAATATGACCAACCTCAGATACTAGAGGTATATATACTCTTTTGCTTTTTTGCGCTAAATCATTTATGATTTTTTGAGTATTAGATACCCGCCAGTTATAAAGCCCTTTATTATCTCTAGTCCAAATTTTCCACAAGTGATCAACTCCGCAATCAGAGAATCGTCCGTCTTCAAAAGTGACACGATAAATGTCCTTTTGCTTATGATCAAAAGTCTTAATGACTGTTGAAATTTTGCCGCTTGGACAAACAATCTTAGATCCTACTAAAATATTTCTCATTTCAGTAAATCCATTTGGAGTTAGAACCTTCGTATATAAAGGATTCATCTTACCCACTCCACTTCTAGCTACAATAACTGTAATATTTCCCGGACGAAGGAGTGATCCGTAAATCTCATTAACCTTTTGATGCGGACCCATCATACCAAACTCAGTAATAGGATTATTGCCTCGCTCTTCAATAATGTCTTCCATATCAGCATAGATATTCTCTGGAACATCCTTACCAATCTCATAGAGATTGATCTTAGAGTTGTAAATGCCATCTGCACACTCAACAATTTGTTGATAGGAAGATTCTGGTGACATAGACTTCATTGCCTTAGCCATCTCTTGAGAAGAATTAAAGATTTCCCTGCGAATAGAAAATTTCTTTAATTCCTTAGCTGTCTTAACTAAATTACCTACTGGAACCTTTCTCATCGCAAGCGATTTGATATAGTCAGATGGATTTAAGTTATCCTCAAAAGACAAACCAATAGAATTAATTCTCTGAGCAATAATGATTTCATCAATCTCATCACCTACATCAATAGCTTGTTTAATAATTGTAAAGATAGCACTATGAAGATTACTCTGTTCTGAATAAAAATCAGATGCATCAATAAAATTAGAGATCTGTGAAAAATGCTGTGACTCCTTAATAAGTCCAGCAAGAAGTTGTTTTTCTATTTCGAAGTTATAAATCATCTCGTAGTTATTCTATCTTTTTATGTAAAGTTTGCAAGCTTTATTCATCAAGCATTTCACTATCACTATCAGTTCTAAGTAAATAATTAGACATTGCTTTTTTTAAACCAAGCTCAGTAATTACTGAATCAAATCTTGAATAAATTATTGGGCATCCTTTTTCAGTGACACAAGCAATAATTAATCCTTTATATTTATCCGAGTCTCCGCTTAATTCATAAAGTTTATTAACTAAGCTATCTGGGATGCTAAATTCCGGTTGTTCTTCTGGTTCAAATTCTTCCATATTATAAATAAATTCCTTGGCTTTCAAAAAATTCTAAACAAACATTATCGTTTGGGTAGATCTCTAGTAATTTTAAATTATTGGTTTGACAAAATTCATATTTTTTATCATCCCTTTTTAGTTGTTGTAAATATTTAAGGCGATTTCCATGAAAAAATTTAATAAATTTAGTATGCTGTGCGCCTTGTACCTCTATTATTATTTTCTTATTAGCATTATAAAAATCAAAACTTAATCGTGTTCCGACCAATCTGAACTCTTCAAAGACTATATCATTCTCCCAGTAAGGTCGAAGAAAATCTTTTACTTGTAATTGAAATTTACTTCTGCTTTTTTTATTCCAATTAATTAGATATTTTTTAGCATTTTTAAGATTTAATTCTCGCCCATTTAGTCCAATAAATTTCATGCGTTTAGATTACTAATCGAAGTTTTGAAATAATTAGTAAGGAACTCGCAAAGATTAGTGTCGTCTTCAATCAATTTAAATAGATTATTATCTCCCTGAATGCTCTCGGGAAACTCATGATTATTTTCATTGAGCAATTCTTTAAATTCTTCAACTGGTTTAATCCATGCGCCTTTCTTCTCGATAAATTCCCAAGCATAAAGAAGATCTACAATTTCTTTTTGTATCCAAATAGAAGTTCCATTCTTGCGACCATATCGAATTGGATAAGTAATAGTCATATTAGTTTTTTCATTGGGAGACTTTTTAATAGTCGCTTTGGCAAAATGCCCAATAATTGGATTCTTTTTAATATCAATAGTCTTATTAGCTGAGTCTTGAAGAATCAAATCTCCCTTGTAACGAGGTTCAAACTCTACAATGTAATTTGCAAAGTGAAGAAGAGCGTTTCCACCAGTTGCGCTAGTTTGACGAATTGGAGCTTTAGAATATGGATCAAGTTTGATATCAGCACGAACTTGACTAATGAAAATTGCCATATGTCCACGCTTTGTAAGAGCAATAGAAAGACGTTTCATAAAATTCGCAGCAATAACCGCTCCACCTGCTACCTTATTACTATCTTCAAATGATTTATCGAGATCGCCTTTAGTAATGAGGCCATCTACGGAATCAAGAAGAAAGCAGTATTTTGTTTTCTCGTCATTCTTTGCAACAAGCTCCCTCATAACATCCACGACTGTTTCGTAAATATTGCTTTCGAATACAAAGCAAGTGCCAGTTACCCACTCTTCTGCTGAGAAGACGAATCTCACTCCAGAACGATCTCTCATTTCTGGAGATAGCCTTCCCTCCGCTTTGATATAAAAGCCCTTGGCATTTGGAAGATCATTGCAGAAATTCTTCATGACTTCAAGTGACTCGCTTGTCTTTCCCCCTTCATTCATCCCGCAAAAACGATGCAGTCCCGGCCCAAAACCGCCCCCTAGTTGGAGGTCGAACTGAAGAGATCCGCTAGATACTTTGTAGTCTATTTCGTCTTCAAAATTATAGTGGTCTTCTTTGTTTGTTTTTAAAAAAGAGCCAAGAACGCTTTGTGAATTTGGGCTTTCTTTTGTCAATTTTTCTTCTTTAATTTTACTCATTTAGGAATTGTTTTGTTGTTTTTTTCTTTGGTTGAACTTCAGTGTCTTCACCAACCTTATCTCCAATAGAGTAACTCTCATACTTACTGGAGTCAATCCTGAAGTTAAATGCTGCAAATTTTAAATCCATCTTCATTTTCAATTTATCACAGACAATATAAGATAATGATTCAAATTTTTTCTCGAAAGAAACAATATTCATGAACTCTTCAGAATATCTTTCGCAAAGATCATTAAGAATCTTCATCTCGCGCATGTAAAAAAGACGCTTATCCTTTGTGGGGACAAGCGTCAGTCTAGAAAGAATGTCTTTCTTGTTGATTTTTTTCTTTGCTTTCTTTTTAGCCACGCCCTAGTTTAGCATCGCTTAAATCTGAGTCAACCATTTTCTGAACAAGACCTTTGAAATCTGTTTTGGGACTCCAATTTAATTCTTGTCTAGCTTTTGCTGAATCGCCCCAAAGAAGTTCAACTTCTGCTGGTCTATAAAATTTTGGATTAATTTTCATTACAATTTGATCATTAACTATAAACTGCTCATCTTCTGGAATGCCAGTATTATTTTTCCAAGTTCCATTTAATCCTGCATGTTTAAATGCTAATTCAACAAATTCTCTAATTGTATGAGTTTCATTAGAAGAAAGAACATATTCCACTGGTTTGTCTTGATTTAACATCAGCCAAATGCCCTCTACAAAATCAGGGCAATAGCTCCAATCTCTTTGGGCATCAATATTCCCTAATTGAAGTTGTTCAAATGGTTGATCATTTTTAATTGCATGTGCAATTCTAGCAACAGCTTTTGTGATTTTTCGCGTAACGAATTCGCAACCTCTCCTTTCAGATTCATAATTAAAACACCAACATTGGATTGCGAAAAGATTATAGCTCTCCCTATAAACTTTAATAATCTGTCTAGCTGCAATCTTGGAAGCTCCATAAGGACTTCGGGCGCGAGCTGGATGCTCTTCATTTTGTGGAACGGTAACAACGTCTCCAAATTCTTCAGAAGATCCAAAATTAATATAACGAGTAGATGGAGAATTCTTGCGAATCGCTTCTAGCTGTCTCAAAACACCCAAACAATTGTACTCAAAATGCTGTTCTGGACAATCCCAACTTGTTCCAACAAAACTATTAGCAGCACAATTAATAAAGTAGTCTGGCTTGTATTTTTCTACGATGTTATTAATTGAATGACTATCGCCAAGATCCATTAACTCAAAAATTATTTTTTTATTATCTTTGATTTGGCGAATATTTTCTTCATTTGGAACACTGAGTCTGCGAGTAACTCCAATAACGGTAATACCTTGTTGTAGGAGGAATTCTGCAAAAAAAGAACCCATTTGCCCAGTAACGCCTGTGACTATTGCTGTTTTATTCATATTGAAAATTGTATATTTGTTTAATTAGGTTTAAAAATTCGATATTGTCCATCGACTGTTTTGCATAATTGACATCGACATGCAACCATTGAACATTATCAATAGTATAAGATTTTTTAAGATTAATTCTATCTAAAGATGCAGTTGATTTATAATCTATACGACTATTGGGAAATCTGAGGTCAAGTCCAGAAATAGCGCATTTTCTATTTTGCTTTAAAAATAAATTCCAAATATCTTCAATATTTAAGTCAAAATCTAAATTTCTTTTTTTAGCTCCAAGTTTTATTCTATTGAAATGAGTTTGGCTAATTTCTCCGAACCCTTTCCATCTAGGGCTTTTTGTATTAAAAGCATGTTTGAGACAGCCACAGCTTTTGTAATGCTCGCCAATTAAATTCCACAATTCTACATGAGTAATGCTACCACAATGAATGCATTCACATTTAGCGAAAATTCTTTTTTCTTTTTTCTCTGATCTACATAGTAATTTCAAGCCACCAAAAACTTTATCAATATTCAATTCTATTGTTTTGCTCATTTTATTTGATTACACATAGATTATGTTATTTAATAAAATTTTTTATATGTTTTTTAAAAAATAGTCAACCATATGACTACCATCTTGACCTGTTACCCCAGTGACGATGATTGATTTTTTGCCAACTGATTTTTTTGCTGCGTCTTCGATGTTTAAGATGTCCATATGATCTATTTTTTTGCCTGTGTATTTTTCTTTAAGATTGTTCATCGTAGTTTAGATTCTTTTTTTACTATAGATAAATATTTTTCAAAACATTTTTCTGGAATATGGTTTTTATTATAATCAATATATGCTAATTCGGCTATTTCTTTATATTTATTATTTTCTAATGTAGAAATTATTTTTTCTTCTAGATCTTGGAAATCATCTTGCATTACTATATAGTCATTGAATGGCATATGATCATCCATAGTTGATTTATTTCTTAATTTTGGCATTATTATAGCCGTTTTAGTACTAGCAAGCTCCCAAATTCTCCATGAATCATATGAATTCCCAAAATGGTGCAAGCCTATTTTAGATCTGTTAAGAATCTCTTGAGTATCGGGTGAATATGTGCCGTTTGTTACTGGGGTTATATTTACATGCCAATGTAAATGACTAAGTGAAGTCTTATGTAAATGCTGTAAATGATAAATAAATGGAATCCTTCTTTGATTCGTTAAGTTTGCTATAAAGCAAATATCTATATCCTTTGATTGATACTTCTCTTCGTATCTAGAGAAAATTGGAAAATGAAATGGATAGATGGGGCAATTATAAGGATTTATTGTATCATTATTATATTCTCTTTGCATTATTAAATCTGGTTGCCTATTGCTCCAAATTTGTACATCTTGAAAATCAGTATCATCATGCTGTATTAAAAATGAATTTTTACAATAATTATTAATTATATTATTGCTATATGGAATCGTCCAATCTTCATGTAAATATAAAACTACTATTTTATATTCGCATTGTGGTATGAATGTTTTAATATTGCTTTCATCTACAAAATCACACGAATAACCCATTTTTTGAAAACTTTCAAAAATAAAAGTTGAATTAGGAACCCACGAATAGTTAAAAAATAAAAAATCTTTTTTTTGCATATTAATTTAAAATTGAATTGTGTATGGCTATTTTATCTGCATAACTATATTCATCTTGAAATATAGAATATCCATTATTAATTAGTAAATTATCTAATTCTTCTTTATTTTCTACCCACCAAAATTCATATCTTATAAAGTCTATTTGTGGGTGTTTGAAAGAAAATAAAGAATTTAAAATATTAAACTCGTAACCTTCGACATCAATAAATAAGCCGTTAATTTTTTTAATATTATATTTATTAAAAATATATTTGATTGTATTGCAATTAACTTCTATTTTATCTCCATCGTGTAGTCTAACAAATGAACTATCTTGTTTATTTAAAGATAGTGATTTAATTTCTTTTTTTTCTGTTATTGCTATATTTTCAAAATACAGTTTAGATTTAAAATTTTTATAATTATTTATTAATTCAAGATAATAAGATTCAATAGGTTCTATCAAAATAGCAGTATGATCTTCGTTTTTAAGAATATCTTTTAAACCAAATTCATCATTGCTCACTCCATCATTAGCACCTATTTGAATGAAATAACCATTTTTTATATTTTTTAATAAATGATTTAAATTATAATTTTTCATATTATTTTGTGAAATTTAAAATATAGTCCAGCATCTTTTTGGACGTATTATTTTCAAAAGAAAAATTTAATAATTCTTCAAGAATTTCATTATATTCATTTTCTTTAATATTGTCAATAATAAAATTATTGAAATAATATAAATCATGAGCAATCCACTCTTTTGTATGTTTTGATTTTTTTAAACAATCTAATTTCAATATTCTTTTACATATTTCTTTAGGAAATTTAGTGAGAGTATTTTGGGGGCATTCATTTATATCTGGGAAAATAGGTAAACAAGATGAAAATATAATTTCATGATGCCTAAAGCAGTCCCAACCTAATTTTTTCCATGTTAATCCAAAAAGAGAATTTCTATAATCTTCATAAAAATCATTTTCATTATCAAAGATATAAGTGCTTTTTATTCCCGGAATAATAGTTGCCAAATATTTTGTTTTTTCTTCATATGAAGATTTTTTAAAATATTCTTCTGGAAAGGAATAACCAACTGGTATTAAGTTTTTATCATCATTAATTAATTCTCTTTTAAAATATAATGATTTTTTATAAAAATCTATCTGAATAGAATCTGTTTGATCTTCACCATCTAAAAAGATTATTTTTTCTTTTGGGTAATTTAATAAAATTTCTTTTTTAAGGATTTGAGCATTATCAAAAAATGGTGATATACCTCTATCGCTCCACCATTTATTCATTGTTCTTGAATCTGTAAATATTAAATCAAAGAAATTATTTTTTATTTTATCTATAGTGTCTTCTATAGATAAGATGTTAGGATCAGATTCAATTTTTTTTCTTAAAGTAAAAGCTAAACCAGTGATGTTTGATTTTTCTGTTTTTGAATTTTTATACATATGAGACATATGTGGGCATTCGTAAACTTCAAAATTTTTACTATTTTTCGCTTCTAAAAACAAAGCATCAGTTAAATAATCGTTAGATTCTTGATCGTTTGGATTAGCATTTTTAAATAATGCTATAGAATTATTTGCATGAATAAATAATATTTTCATTATTTTAATATTTTATTATAAATTGACAAAAACTCTTCTTCTGTTATATAACAATCTAAAAATTCTGGTTGATTGTACCAATTATAATTAGTTGCTCCTAATGAACTTTTAGTATTATAAATATCAAAATTATTAACCATATAATTTAATGAATTTTCATAGAAATCTTCAAAATTTTGGAAATCAAGATTTTCATCAATATATTTTTTAATTAAACATAATGACCATGCTTGTTCTGTACAGTCCATACCATTAGTATTTTGTTTCAAAAGAATATCTTTGATATCTCCTAATTTAAAAATATCTTCTTTAGTTCCACAATGAAACCAATCATTTATCCTAAAATGTTTAAGTTGTTCATTAGAGTTAGGAGATATTGTCATCATATTTCCTACAATAATTTTATTTTTAAAAATATTAAATATATTATTTTTTTTAGTATTCTTATATAAAAAATCAAATATGTTTTTTTCATGAACCATATCTGCTCTAGTGACTAAAATTTCATCACCATTTGAATTTTCAACTCCTTTGATATATGAAGTTATCTGCCTATTCATTTGTTGAATAGGTCCAGATCCGGGATCTTCTGTTAAGATTACCTTATCTATGCCATCTATACCTAACAGATATTTTTCTTGATCTTTCCATGTAGAAACTATAATTTCACCATCGAACCATTTTCTAGCGCATTCTATTGAGTGTTTTATAAAAATTTCTGGACGTTTATCAAAAAACAAACTTCCTCTATAAATAATACTTCTTTTTTTCATTTGATAAATTTTAATGGTTCATCAGTGCAGATGCCTAATACATCATTTTTAATATCGCAATGATTTAAAACTACAGTTATTCCATTGTTTGAAAATGTATTATCATTGCACCACAAGATGCCTTTACTAGTAATTGTAAAATCATCGTTTTGATGCCAAAAAAAATTAAAATCTTTATTAATTAATTGCTCTGCACATTCTAAATTTTTACAATGAATCCATAATTTATCTTTTCTTTCTAAAAGCCATTCTAATTTTATTTCATACTGAGCCATATCATGGCCAAGAAAAAATTTATGATTGATAAATCGGACATCACACTCGACTTCAAATCCACTGTTTAAAGCATTTTGAATATAATCTTTTTGATTTTCCAAATTGATATTTTTACCAATTAAATTTCCTCTATGAGATATTATTTTCATATTTATAATCCTACAGTATCCCAATCAGTATTTATAAATCCGTCATTAGTTATGACGTTAATCGCTATAGATCTATTTGAATCTATTTTATTTAATTTATCATTAATTAAAATCCTGTTACCACTGTTCATTCCCATTAATAAATAATCCCAGCATAAACCTAAATCTTTCAATTGTTTTTCTGTAATTTCTCTTCCAGATTCTTTTCTGGCTGTACACAGAATTATTTTATGCCCTTGAGAGTCCCATTGATTAAATTTATCTAAAACTCCATTTAATAATTCAGGTTGCATTGACACTACATCACTAAATTTATGTGCATGTTTTAATATAGTTCCATCTATATCACAAAATATAGTTTTAGGTTTTTCTGTATAAAATTCTTTAATTTTAGCTTGATAAATACTTAAATCATAGGGCGTTCCTAATGCTATAAATTCATTATTTGGTATTTTAAATGATTTTATTTTTTTATTTTGTTTGATTAAATAATTATATGTTTCGGAAATATAACATTCCATTTTACCATCAAATTCAAAATTCAATAATAAATCTTGTGAAGATTCAATAAAATCTTTACCACATTTCCAGTAATGCAAACCAATTAATGCATGATTAGAAATTGGGTTTTTTTCTACAAGTCTTAAAATATTATTATTTTCATCAATTTCTGCAAAACTATTTTTAGGATTATCTGAATTAAATACAACTACTGAACCATCTACATTTTCAATGTTTATGAAATTTAAAAATAATTCACTATCCCATTCAAGTTTTTGATCGCAATTTGTAATTATTAAAGGAGTTTCATTATTGATTATATCAATAGCTTTTAGACAAGTCTCTACAGATCCTCTTGTTGGATTATTGATTTTGATTTCAATACTATCTGGTTTGATATCTTTTAGTTTTTTACTTAATAATATATTATGATTTTCATTTTCATACTGACGAGTTATGAAAATATATTTACCATCTATATTTAATGAGTCTATAGAATGTTCTATTAAAGTTTTACCAGCAACTTCAATAAGTGGTTTTGGGGTATCAAAACCTTCTATTTTAAATCGACTGCCAAGTCCAGCCATTGGTATTACAATATTCATAATTAATTTAAATAGTTTTTATTGATATAAATTGTATTTCCTTCAAAATCAAATCCATTAAGTTCAAAAGATTCTGAAACTTCAATAAAATTGTTTTCTTGCATAAATAAGTCAATATCTTTTTTCATGCTATGTCCCTCATAATATGGTTTTAATCCAACTTCAGTTAAAATAATTTTTGTGTTTTGTAAAATATTTTTAGCACCCTCAAAAACTTGAAGTTCTGACCCTTGCACGTCAATCCAAATAATATCTATAAAATTAATATTATTAAAATTAACCCACTCATCTAGCGTTTTTACTTGAGTTTTAATTTCTTTTTGAATCCAAGTTTGATTAAAGAAGGAGCCATTTAATCCATCTTTAAATTTCAATAAAGATGATGCTCCAATATTAGGACTAGAGCTTAAATTAGGATCAACTGGATAAAATGATGTTTCTCCATTAAAATTACTTAATGCTAAATTATGAACATTTATATTGCCATATGAAAATGATTTATTTACACATTCATTGTAAGATTCTGGAACTGGTTCAAATGCATGTATGATTGCATTTGGAAAAATTGAATTCAATTCTATTGATTGATTTAAATGCCACGATCCAATATCAAAAATAATTTTAGAATCATCTAGATCTATTTTATCTAGAATAAATTTTAATCGTTCCGAAACTATTTGCCCATCATGGATTCTATTTTTTGTAATGTTATTCATTTATGATATATTTGTCTTTTGTATTTGATGGAGTTTTAATAATAAGCATTTCGCAATCTTCTAAAAAAATTGGATTTGCAATTTCAAATGGAAGCATAATAAATATATCTCCAGATGTCAATTCTTTATTTTGAAGGGACATTTTTCCTTTAATTAAATAATTAATTTCAGTTCCTAATTTATGGTAATGAATATCCCATTTTTCTCCCTTTTTGTGAACTTTATAACATACTTCAAATGCATTTGTTTTATATGCTGATGGTTCAAAATCTCCAATAAACCATCCCGCTTTATAGTCTTTATATTTTGATATAATCATTTCAAATTAATTAAGTTCCAGTTATTATCTTCAAATGTCGGATTTGTTCTAGAAATATTTAAATCTCTTACATCATAAAAAAATTTAGGTTTTGAAAATTTTAAATTTTTTATTAACTGAAATATAGAACTATCTATGGTATGTATTTCTTTACAATTTTCTATAATAGAGATCCAATCAAAAATATTATCAGTCAATTTATCTAAATGAATTATAGGTAATTTAGTTTTGATTTTGAAGTTAATAAGCCCTTCGCTACAAACTTTATTGCAAAATGCATATTCCAATGGTGGATTAATTAATTTAATTAAATTTTTTTCTCTTTCTGAATCTCTTTTAATAAAAAAATCTGTATATCTTTTATCATAATTTAATCCAATTTGATCATAAAATGATTTTTCCCAGTTTAAAATATCACAATTTTCAAAACCAAGGCGTAAAACATTTTTATATTTTTTATAATTTTTTATTGCTTCTTCATCATTTTCAATTATATCAAAATTTATATTTATATCAGAATATAAAAATTTAACACTTTCTTTATTATGTTTTTTTACTGCGATAGTTATTTTAAATTTATTTAAAAAATACAAATTTCTTATAATAGAATTGCAAACAAAATAATCTCCAAGACCAAGATGCTGATGTATGTAAAGTTCATTCATAAAAATACTTTTGATCAAAAAATTTATCAGCATTAAATGCCTTATCATCAATCCAGAAATCATAAGCGGGTTTATTCATTCTTAATTCTGTTCTTTTAACACCCCAATCATTTAATTGTGATTGAGTTGATTCAGACCAGTCTTTTCCGCTATTACCACCGCGAGCAGTCCAATAAATTATTTCATGACCCTCATCAAATAATTTATTAAAGAAATTTATTCTTTCTTGAATAGGTTCTGCCAAGTGATATTTGCCATGAGTATTTTGGCAAATTGTCCCATCGATATCAACCAAAAACTTTTTCAATTAAGCTCCTTCGTATTTTTTTAATAATTTTGCTAGTGCTGATACCTTCAACCAAATTAATTAATTTCACTGTTCCATTAACTGCTAAAAGATTTAATTTTTCTTTTTCGTTGAGTGAATCAAAAGTATAGTCTGAAGACTTATACCAAAAATCTGGGCGAATAATCTTAATATAAGAAGAGACATCTTCTTCATCAAAGATGAAGACTATATCCACAGCCTCATGACATGCAACAATATAAGCTCGATGCTCTTCTGAAATAATTGGCCTAAATTTACCTTTGATATTTTTAACGCTCTCATTGCTATTAATACCAATAATTAGAATAGAATCTTTTCCTGCGTCTTTTTTAATATCATTTAAAGCTTTAGCATGACCAGCATGATATAAATCAAAACAACCATTAGTAAATAATATTAACTTATTTGATTTAAAGCGAATATTTGCTAATTTTTCTATTGAAGCAATTTTTTTGTGATTCATACTGTAACGACTCCTTTTTTACTAATGACATACTGGCATGAATCTTGAGCGAAGTCAATCGCTTTTCTTGGATTATTGGACATAAGCATTGAGTATGAAAATGCGGCAAGGAATGTATCTCCAGCGCCACAGACATTTCTGATTTCAAATTTATTTTCAATAGGAAAATGTTCTCCTTTAAAATAACATCCATCACTCGCGGCGGTAATAATTATTTTGTCAAAAATTTCTTTGATATCATAGAATCCATTTTCTTTTGCTTCTTTATCATTGATTTTAATAAAGTCGAAATGTTTGGCCCAAGAATAATTATATTTTTTCTTTGTGTCGATAAAAGAAAGTTTCGCTCTTTCGCCGATGTCTTGTAAATCGAGTTCACTCAATAAACCTTTATTGTAATCTGAAACAATAACAGCATCATAGTCTTTAATTTCGGGATTACATAATTCTTTTTGCAATATATAAGCGGCCTCTTTGTCTACTCTTAAAATCATTTGATTCGACCGCTCATCAACATAACGAATTTTTTCATTATAAGAATCGTTTGTCCAAAGATCAAATGAAATATTATTTTTATAAATATTTTCTAAAGCTTCTAAATTGTTGTGAACATTCGCCGCCATTCCTTTGTTTGTCTTTTCATACTCTGGTGAAAAAACAGGAATAGGAGCTTCTGGACAAAGACGCTCGCACTTACCATATATAAATGTATCATAACAGGTTTCTCCAATAATTAATACTTTCATTTTTGTGAATTGCCTTTTTCTATTCTATAAGAATCTTCTTCAAAATGCGTCGTGCTGACTTCAAAAATAATAGATTGTTCTTCTGCTATTAATTTATGTGGAATACATGGATAAATATGAACCACTTGTCCTTGTTCAATAATTATTTCTTTTCTATCCGCATTATATAAATCATAATAACATAGCTTTAATTTACCAGTAGCGACATACCAAGTCTCCTCTTTCTTGATATGATAATGCATAGAAAATTCCGCTCCTTTGTTAAAATTTAAAATTTTTGCACAATATTTTTCATTATTAGTTATCCAAAGCTCCTCCCCCCATCCTTTAGGGTGATGTTCTGGTGTCAAAAAAATCGGTTTCATGAGATATATAAACAATGAACATGTTCTTCTGGAGTATTATCATTTTCATCAAATGATTGACCCACAAATTGATCTTTGATTCTTTGTGTCGGAAAATCATTTTTAGTAAAAAATTCATCATGAATTGTTGCGTTTTTACTAAAGTTAGGCCAAATATATGAAGCTAAAAATATTTGATCATAATGATATTGCTCTTTAATATTATGTGTTTTATATGAATTTAAAGTTTTTTTCATACTATATAAAAATTTATTTTTATTAATCCCCCACATGCCAGCCAAAATAGGAAAAGATCCATGATATGGATGGTCTTTCATTATATGAATTGCTTTATCTTCTTCAATCCATTGATTAACTGCATCAGCCTCTCTTCGATTTAATCTTGAATCAGTATCTCTAAATATTACATACAATACATCTTCTTCATCTATAGCGCAAAATCTTTCTGTTGTGAATTTCCAATCAGGGTCACTATCACAAATTGATATTTCAGTATTTTCAATATTTTTTAATTCATTTATATATTTTAATGGAACATCTTTATGTATATAAAATTTGCAAATCCAATCTGGATAATATCGCTTTCGTAATTTTGCATTTTTAATAGCTCCAATACAATATTTAGGATTATCCCCCCAAAGACTAAATGCTATTATTTTTTTCATTGATATTTCTTTTTAATTTTTAATTCTTCTTGTAAAATTTTTTCTCTAAATTCAGGATTTGTTGACACTCCTAGTGGATTAAAATAATAAAGACCCACTATCTCTTCTATATTTTTAAATTTAATGTTATTTTGTAATACTTTCATCCACATATCATAATCAGAAGCAGAATGATAAGATGTATCGAATTTACCACAAATATCATGGATTGATTTTCTCCATACGGGCATACAATGTGGAGAATTATGAGATAATTGATTTTCTAAATTAAATTCTAAAGCGTGAAAAATGCTTTCTGATTTACAGTTTTCAAACACTTCGTTTTCAATTTTTGAAATAATTGTTGGACCATAACACCCACCATATTCATTATTTTCTTCTAGAAATTTTACCTGTTTTTCAAGGGAATTATAAGATCTTTTGTCGTCTGTATTCCAATTTGTTAAAATATCTGAAGTTGAAATGTCTATGCCAATATTCCAAGCCTCGTATGTTGTGCATTTATTAATTTTTAAATATTTAAAATTTTGTATATCAAGAAATGGTTTGATAATTTGATAATCCATATCATCTTCATTAGCATCTAGAAGTAAAACTTCAGAATCAGAAAATATACTTTGTCTTTTAACATCTAATAAAAAATCAAATAAAAATTTTGACGATTTATATATTGAGGTTATAATTGATACTCTAGGTTTTTTCATTTTTCAAAAAATTGTTTTTGTGCCATATCTTTAAATGAATTTAAATTATATTTAGATATATCTATTTTGACATAAACTTTAGATCTTGGAATAATATAAATAAATCCATATCTTGATATATCATAACACATATTTACATGATCGCAATGAAAATCGCTATGCCATTTAACTTTATTAAAAATAGATGATTTTATAATAGCAAATCCCCCAAAAGAACTCATTGTTATTTGTGGCTCACCAATCATCCATCTAAGTCTATTTTCTTTTCTTATGAATGGTGAATCGCTCCAATATAATCCATTATTGCCATATTCATCTCTAAATGCATATGTATCATAATATGAATCTAATGAAGTGTTAAAAGTTAAATCTGGTATGTTTTGCCTAACATTTGCAGTAACCATAACTGCATGATCTAAATTATTTAGATAGTTTAATTGAAGTATGAAATTATCGTTGTTAAATTCTATATCTGAATCAATAAGTAATGAGTAATCAAAGTTATTGTCGTTGGCTAAATCTTTACATTTGTTTCTGCATTCGCATAGGAATTTCATTCTTTCTGGATCGACAACGCTTCCAAATTTTTTAGCATTTAAAATCTCTGATTGAATTTTTCCACTTCTATTTAATAACCATTCTTCAAGAATTTTAACTGTATTATCTTTAGAGTCATTCTCATAAAAAAAATAAGAGAATTCAAAGCCTTCTATAGACTCTAAATTCTCTAATTGTTTAAGCGTTTTATATGCTGTTTCTTCTGAATCTCTCCAGAGACAAAATACTGAAATTTTTTTATTCATGCTAATGCATGATTATACGCTCATAAGCCTTCTTCTTCAATATATATTTTAATCTCTTCTAAATCTGGATTTTCAGCGAAAAGCTCTTTTTGTGAGACAAATGTAGATTCATCCCAATCCCATTCTAATCCGTCATCATCGCTCAAAAGAAACTCTTCAACAGAAGCTAATGAAGAAACAGGCTTAGAACTCCAGAATTTGCATGACCAATAATTAGCTTTCCATTTTGGACCAACATGAGTATCACATTGATGTCTAGCTCTATAGCTTCTGCGTCTTGCTAGATTGTCGCGTTTAATTTCCATATTTGGATCACCAAATTTAACCATTACTGTATTGCCTTTATCGTTTTTGACATAAACACCAAATTTCTTATTAGACCCGCTAGGAAGTCTAAAAGGTTTATTGAGTGTCTTTTTTTCTGCATCAGAAAATTCCAAATCTTCAGCTTCTTGATCTTGATCCCAAACTTGTATTCCAGCGTAAATTAAATCTAATTTAGCTAAATCAAATTCAATATCTTGAAACTCCCAAAAAGCTTCTCCTTCTCTTTCTAAGTAATAAAGCTCATGACCATGAGCCACATCTTGATCAGCTTTTCTATAAGAATCTTTAACCGCTCCTCCGCGAATCATTTTTAAAAACATATTTACTCTTGCCATAGCCCATCCTCCTCTAGTAATTCCGGGTCTATGACTAGAGGAAAAAGCTCCAGCTCCACGACGATAAATCTTTTTTAATTGACCTAAAGTTACTTTTTTATCATATTTTTCATTATGATCTTTTACTTTATTTTTTAAAGCGGAAATTATTTGTTCTGAAAAAGTAATAGAAGATCCACCAGAAGATGCTGAATCTTTTTTGTTTTTTGATGATCCATGTTTTTTTTCATCTGGTTTAGATGGGGTTTGGGCAGCACTTTTTGGCCCAGAACGCGCAGCTAAAGAAGAATTAGAAAAAAACTCTTTTATTTTATCAGAAAAATCGAATTCCATTGTATTTTTGTTACACTTTTTTATTAAGATTCGCATGTAGAACATGCATTGATTGATCGAGCTAATTCTTGAGATGGATTGCTAGAGCGTTGATAATAAAGACTTTTAATGCCTTGTTCCCAAGCAAAGATCATTAGTTCATTAATTTCTTTTGGTTTAGTGGAGGCTGGAACCATAATGTTGAGGCTTTGTCCTTGGTCAATATACTTCTGTCTTTGTGCAGCTTGGATAATGATTTCTTTTTGAGAAATTTCTCCGAAAGTCTTAAATACATCTTTTTCATCTTGAGTAAAGAATGAAAGATGTTGAACAGATCCGCCATGAGAAAGTATGTCTCTCCAAGCTTCTGGAGTATTCATATTCTTTTCTTTAAGTAAATTAGCAAGATGAGGATTCTTGAATGTGAATTTGCCTTTAGCAAGATCTTTAACATAATAATTGCTATTAAGAGGTTCGATTGATGGTGATACTTGCCCCAAAATAAATGAACTAGAAGTTGTCGGAGCCACTGCGAGAGTGGTTGAATTTCTACGACTATAACCTTTTAGCAATTCTGGTTCGCCAAAGAGTTCTGCTAATTCTTGAGTTGCTTTATCAGCTTTATCACGAATAGTTTTCCAAATTTCGATATTAAGAATTTTTGCATCCATCGACTCAAAGCCAATTAGCTTTGATTGGAGCAGAGAGTGCCATCCAAGGACTCCTACACCTAATGCTCTCTGGTTGATAGCAAATTTTCTAGGAGCCTCCATGAAGGCTACTCCATCTGTCTTATCAATAAACTCAGTCATCACCGCATCTAAGAAATAAACAAGAGTTTCAATAGCGTCTGTGCCAATCATTGCATCCCATCGCTCAAGGTTAAGTGATGAAAGATTACAAACAAATGATTCATCTTCTTGATTGCTCAAAAAGATTTCAGAACAATTATGAGTGATAAATCCATTACACACCCAATGATGCTCTTCTGAATCAACAGTAACACAATAAACATCTTCCTTACCAACATATTCAATAGATTGAACTTTATAGAATTTTTTGGTATTATTTCGATATTCTCTATCTTCTATAAAAATATTTTTCCTTTTGAGAAAATTAGTATTTTCATCGAAAATCAATGCATCGTTTTTATTACCAATGATCAACCTAAAGCAATCTTTAGTTTCATAATATTCACTACTTCCCTTGCCGTCAGGTAATAAAGTTTGTCCAGATTTTCTAAGAATTCTAATAGAAGATTGCATTCCAAGGTTTGCCAAAATTATTTGAAGTTCCGATAAAAACTCTTTATTAATCGAAGCTAATGATATTTGAATAGGTTCTCCAGATGATTTAGATTTAAATGCTGTTCCATCTGCATAATATAAGCCTCTAACATATTGCCATTGAGTTTCTTCATCAGAAGACCAAATCCAATCTGGAACGTATCCTTTTTCAAAATTTAAAGCTTTCTTCAAAGCTTTACCACATAATCTTTTTTTAGAATCAGAACCTTCTTGAACAACACAATCAAAAAATTTAGGATTATTATATGCTCTATTATTATAGAGTGATATTTGAGTATTATACTTATCGCATACATAGTCATGATAACATTGAACTTCTTCTAAAAGATCAAAATCATTTTCCCATAAATCAAGGATAATGAAGTCTTTATTTTGAGTGCCATCCGCTTGATATAAGCCGAGCAGGAATGCTTCTTTGGGCATATTATTGTCTCCAAATATGCCTTTATTTGTTTGAATTGCTACTGAATCTCCTATTTTAAGATCTTCACAAGCTATATTTTTTGTAACTATTGCTTGAGGTTTATTTTGCTTTTGAATTCTTCTATCAAGAATAGAGATTTTATGATAAGATGTAATAGTATGAGACATTCCATTTTCTAATGTAATCTTGAAAACATCTGCATCATTTTCAATCAATTTCATCGCAGAGGAATTTACTAATTTATTATTATCAAATAATTGAATTTCTTCACCAATTTCATAAAGCTCTTTAGCTGTCAAAAGACCTAGTGATGAAACTACTCTTTGATCACCTGTCACGCAAAGATTAGAATTATTAATCTTTAACCCTTTGTCTTTATAAACTTGTGGAGCTTGATCATTAGCATTATCTGTAAAGAAAATATATGGATAGCCAGTTTCAAATCTCTTCTTAATTACTAATCCCCAAATCTTACGAAGATCTTTATCTCCATCAATCATTTTTTGCATCCAATCATTAGACACACAAACCCCAATAGACATGTCTTGAATGTCATGTCCATCTCCACGGATCTTTAGAAACTCTTCGATATCTAGATGATCAATAGGAAGATAAGCAGCAAAAGAACCTCTGCGAACATTGCCTTGAGAGACTACATTCATAAGCTTATCATAAAGCTCCATAAAATGAACTGAGCCTGTAGACTCGCCTCCTGAGTTAATAGAAGAACCTCTACTACGAAGCTCTCCAAAATAAGCAGAGGTTCCACCACCCATTTTAGTCATAATGCCAACCTCAGAAAGCTTTCCAAGGATACCATCCATTGTATCTGGGATATACGATCCAAAGCAAGAAATTGGTAATCCTCTTTTGCGGCCAAAGTTGCTCCAAATTGGAGAGGAGAGAGAGTAGAACCCCTTAGCCATATACTTCTCAAATTTTTGAGCAAAACCATTAATGCCTAAATATTTTTCGGCAGTATTTGCAATATCTAGAATTCTTTGTTCTGGGGTTTCTCCTTCAATAAGGTATCCTCTTTCCAGAAACTTTCTGGAGTCTTTGTTTAGCCAATAGCATTCGTTTGTCATAATTAAAATAAGTCGTTTTCGCTAAATGATTGATTCTTTTTAGAATAACCCGTGTCTTTAGAATGAAAAAAATCGGTCATATTATTTCCAAGTAATTCTTCTGTAAACCACATAGTAGATGATAGCAGATCTTGGTTAATTTCAAAGACTTTTTTAAATCCAATTTGAATTAATGATTCATTGATACGATTCTTGATAAATTCTTTAAGAATTGGGGCAGATAATGACTTTTCATTGATACCATTGACCATCCAATCGACAATCTTACTTTCCGATTCAAAAGCTTGTTCTGCTTCATGGGCAATTCTTTCTTCAAGTTCAGAATCAAACAAATCAGGATATTCTTCACGGATAGTGTTGATGATTTTGATGCCCACGAGGGCATGGACACAGTTCCCTGCAATAAATGTTTTATTATCTAGGCGAGTAATAATATTACCAGATGGAACAGTTACGCAATAAACCGTACCAGAATAAGGAATTTCTTCTTTGACTATGCCGTGAGATTTGGGCTTTAAGTTCTTGTCACAAATAGACAATTTAAAGCAATTCTTGTATGATAGCTTTCTAGCACTTTCATTTCCCTCGTAGATATTGGTAACATATCCACCTAAAATAGCAATTGTTTGAACAATGTCAAGATTACCCTTATGGGTACTACAATAACCAGAATGAGATCCTTCAACATAACCGTCCCACTTCGTCACCTCATCAATGAATTCACGACACCAATTCGAAGACTTGTCTTTAAGATTAATCCAATTATTCATGTCCTTGTAATCGACATCTTGTGAGTATCTCACTTTATATTCAATTTCAATTTCATCAGTTTGTGATGTGGTGTATTCGACATCTAGATTGTCAAGAATCCACTGCATACGCTCCTTCTTTCGGTCCTTTGTTAGTCTGAGTGAATGGGTATAGCCCCCATCTTTTCCTCTTGGAAGTTTTTCTCCTGATTTAGTAGTCCAGTATAAATTGGAGCCATCAGCTTGAATCGCAATTCTGAGTCTATCTTCAAAAGATAGAGAATCCACTCCAACTGTTATAGAAATTCCGCCGATTGGGAGGTGTATTTCTTTATGGATTTTCAAATCCTTTGCCTTCTTTCGGATAAGTTTATCGTGTCTATTGTAATAAATCATGTCGTGATTGGGAGTAACCACACACTTATTTCCAGCTCTAGTGAATTGAATCATATCGCCATTAAAATCATTCATGACAGTATGAAGAACATTAGTATGTTGGATTGACCCATCCTCATTATATTGTAGGATGTCATCCCCAATATTAACATCCGAGATATTTTTCCATCCGATTGGGGTTAACACCTCAGTTCCTGCTATATAACATTCTTCGTTTCTTGTATACTTAACTTGCTGATCAGTATCTTTCATGACGTTCTTAAAACGCGCAAAATGATTAATAATATAAAACTGAGAAAATAAAGAAACATTTTCGACAAACAAAGTAAAAAGAATCAAAGCGTAAAGATATTGCTTCTTAGAGTCTTTATAAAATTTATGAGTATACTTTCGAAGGTATTTGATTCGACCTTGAATCCACTCAAGTTTAAGATTCTTTTCAAAAATATCTTCAATGTCTAAAATGCTTAGAAGTCTTTCGTAAGCGTTATTATGAATAACTTCAACATTTGCCATTACATAACCAAGATCCTGCAAAGAAGGGTGAGGTAGATTGTCTCCAAGCTTTGCCCAAAAAGTTTTTACTGCGACTTCGATTTGTCCAATAGCAGACAGAGTTCTAACAATAATTTCTCTTTCTTGGTCAGAAAGATTTACCTTAAATTGCTGAACATCGCTTTTAAAGCTGAACTCTTTATCTGTCCAAAACCCATCGTGCATGGCTTGGATGAACTGTTCTGTCCAAGGATATTTGTTTGGCTTTCTTGCGATTTGTTCATCGAATATCATAATGTTATAGTTACACTATATGACCTAATCAAAATATTGGCAACTGGAAAATTAAAAAACTTTTTATCTTGACAATAAAAATGAATATGTGTATAATTGAAGATTCTTACAGATTACGTTATAGATTTAAGCTGACGATTTGCGATTTAAAAAATAAATTAAGAATATCTTATTTAATTCATATACGATTACTATCTAAATAAGATAAACGTTTACGAATATAGATAACGATTTACGAATATAGATTAATATTATATTAATAACCGATTCTCGGTATGCTTCGCATCATATTTATTTTTTAGTTGACAACGATATAAATACTTAATATACTAAAATTTAGTTACTTATGAAGTCTAATAAAAATATTATTGCAATCGGAGGAAATGCTCGATCCGGCAAAGACACTTTAGGAAAACATCTTGTTTCCATATTATCAGAATATGGAGTTAAGTCCAAAACCTATTCTTTTGCAGATCAGCTTAAAAAAGAAACAGATTATTTCTTAAAGGAAACATTGGGAATTTCATCCTTTACGGAAATTGATGATGAAAAAAATATTATTAGACCGTTTTTGGTTTTTTGGGGTACAGAGATCCGTCGCAAAAGTGATGATCTTGTGTGGGTAAATAAGATTGCGGATTGCATATCTGAAAATGAAGTCGCTATTATTACAGATCTTAGATTTCCTAATGAGTTAAAATGGGTAAGAGATAATGAAGGACAAGTTTTGTTTGTCTCTAGAATCGATGAAAATGGTTTAATCATTGAACCTGCTAATGAATATGAATTAAAAAATAATTCTATTATTTCCGCTGATGCTGATAATAATTTTACTTGGTTCACCTCCAATGATGAAGAAACATTGAAATCATTAGCAAATGAAGTGTTAGACAGCATCTTAACAGAAGAAAGATTTGAATCATGGAAAGCGACCTGTATTTAATATCTAAAATTCAAAAAGAAAACGATGAGGCTAGCTTAATAGAATTAATCAATCGTCATTCTGGAATTTATACAACTATGGTAAGTAGATTTGCGTCTGGAAAATCAACTATTTTAGATAAAGATTTGATTATGGAAGATAAAAATTTTACAATATATTCCTCTGCTTTAAAATTTGACGCTTCAAGAGAAGTTAAATTTTCGACTTATCTCGCTAATGAAACAAAATGGAAATGTTTAAATACTATTAATAAATTAAAAAAACGTAAAGAGTCATATATTGATGATGATTCAAATTTTATTGAACCGTGTTGTGAAGACTTTATAGGTGAAATCACAAAACAAGAAATTTTAGAAGATTTTAAAAAACTTTTAGATCAAGAAACTGATGAAAGAATAAAAAAAATCATTGACATGCGCTATAATAGCGATTATAATAAACTTATTGCATGGAAGATCATTGCGAAAGAAATGAAAATGAGTATCCAAGGATGCATTAATATTCATAACAATTTTATTAACAAACACCAAAAAGAAATAAATTATGTATAACACAATAGTAACAGTATGTCATCTTGTATCTGATCCAGAACTCAAGGAAATCGTAAGCGGTAAGAAGGTTTGTAAGATGCGCGTATGCGTTTCTGGGCAAAACGCAAAGACCAAGAATTTTATTGATGTCGAAGCTTGGGATCGACAAGCAGAAGTTTGTTCTCAGTATCTAAAGAAGGGAAGAGAAGTCCTTATTCAAGGAGAGCTTTGCATGGATACATGGGAGAAGGATGGAAAGAAGGCCAGCAAACATTTTATTCGCGCAAATACCATTCAATTCTTGGGCGGCAATGGCGGAGAAAAGAAAGACGGGCAATCCCAAGAATCTTCTAAGCCTCAAAATAATTCTTCGTACTCTAGCGAAGAGGAAATTCCATTTTAATTTATGAAGTTACTAGTAGAAGCTCCATTAAATTCACTTTCTCTTGGGAATGTTACCATTAATATTCTTAAAGAATTAAAGAATAAAAATGTAGAAGTGGGTCTTTTCCCAGTTGGGAATGTAGATATTCAAGCTTATGATTTAAATAAGGATTTTACAAATTTTCTTCAGGAGTCTATTAATAATAGATATAAATTTCTTAAAAAAGAAATTCCATCATTTAGGCTCTGGCATCTTAATGGTTCTGAAAATAGAAAAACACCGCAACAACATTTATTTACATTTTATGAATGTAATGAACCTACTCAAACTGAATTATCATTAGCTCAGTTACAAGACACTGTATTTTTTAGTTCAAGATATTCTCAAGAACAATTTACTACAAAAGGTTGTGATAACTGTTATTATGTTCCTCTAGGTTTTGATAAGACTTTTTTCAATACTCAAAAGAAATATCTAAATGATGTGATTCATTTTGGTCTAATGGGCAAATTTGAAAAACGCAAACACACTGGAAGAATTATTCAAACATGGGCAAAAAAGTACGGAAACAATAATAAGTACCAACTTACTTGCTGTGTCACGAATCCATTCTTTAAACCAGAAGATATGCAAGCTGTAATTCAAGGAGTTCTTGAAGGAAAAAGATATACCAATATTAATTTTCTTCCTTACCTACAAAAGAATTCAGAAGTAAATGAGTTGCTTAATTCTATTGATATTGACCTTACAGGATTAAGCTTATCTGAAGGGTGGAATCTTCCATCTTTTAATGCTACATGCCTTGGTAAATGGTCCATTGTCCATAATTCTACAGCCCATAAAGATTGGGCTACAGATACCAATAGCATTCTTGTCGAATCTAATTCTGAAATAGAATGTTATGATCAAGTATTTTTTCAAAAAGGAGCAGAATTCAATCAGGGTACATGGCCAATTTATTCTGATGAATCAATGATTACTGCTATGGAGGTTGCTGTAAGCAAAGCTAAAACTATTAATACAGATGGGATTTTATTAGCAGATAAATTTACTTATTCTAATACTGTAGATGCTATTTTAGCTAGTATTTACAAGCAAAAATAATTTGCACACTAATTGCAATATATAAAACACATGAGTACATTACTTGAACAACTAGTCGGATCAGCTTCTTATGGCTGTACTACAAAACTACATCAATCAAATATTTCTATCAAGAGTTCTGAAAATGAATTTATTGCAGAAGTTATTCTTCCGGGTTTTTCTAAACAAGATGTTTCTATTCTTGTTGATGATAAGATCTTAGAAATTAACGCTAAAAACAATGAAAGAGAAAGTGATCAGTTTAAGATTAAACTTAATGGACTAGTATCTATTAAAGATATTTCATCTAAACTTGAGAACGGAATTCTAAAATTATCTTTACCTAAGATAACTTCTAAAGATAGGGTATCTATTAATGTAGGTTAATCAGAAAAGGGAGGTTGAAAAACCTCCCTTTTTTTATATAAAATATTATGCCCTTATATACTTATTTCAGAGAATCTACAGAAGAATTTATTGATGTTATGCAAGGCATGAATGATATTCATTTATACTCTGGGGAATGCAATACTCAAAATGACTGGAAACGTGTATTCTGCTCACCGCAGATGGCTATGGATACCCAGATAGACCCATTCAGTTCAAAGCAGTTTAATGACCGCACAAGAGATAAGAAAGGTACTATGGGACATATACTTGATTATAGCACAGAAATGAGCGATAGAAGAGCTGAACAAGCTGGTGGTATAGATCCAATAAAACAAAAGTATTTTGAAAATTATTCAAAAACTCGCAATGGTGCAAAGCATCAAATGCAAAAACAAACTTTTGAAGGAAAAAATTTCAAAGTAAATTATAAACCTGATTAATTATTTTTGAATTCTACTCATTAGGAATCCTGTAGAATCTGTTATTTGAACAGAAAATGATGCTGTAAATTTATATATATCATTAACTGGCAATGTATAACTAAAATTATTCATTTTTGCATTTTTGAATTTATAAAATCCTGTTACTGTTTTTTGAGGATCACAAAAGCTTAAATCAAAATTATAAAAATTTTCAGCAAATAAAGAATAAAAATCATTAAATACAGAAATTCTTGGACCGTCATATGGTTTATAAGCAAAACCAGAAATCAAAGATTCTATTTTTATTTCAGCATTAATTGGATATTGTAATTTACGATCAGAAACAGAATTATTACCTAGTCTATGCAAATCTACTCTATTAAAATTTAATGACAAATCTAAAGATTGTAAAATAACTCCAGAAAGACTTCTAAAGGGTATTAATTCATTATTATTATCTTGTCTTTTATCATATAAAGTAAAAGTGCTAAGACCCGGATGGGTTACTGGCGCATTATAAGCAGTTCTATTAAAATAATCTCCTGTTATTTTTCCAGTAAAGTTAACAGAAGGAGGATACAAATAAAATTGATTAGCATCCATTTCTCCATAAACGGGATCTAAAGACGGCAAATCAATAGAAAAATTTGGAAGTATTCCAGTTATCAAATCAGCTTTGATATTAGATGATTTTAATTTTATAGAAACAATAGGCAATTGATTGGATTTAAATGATACGTTATAAGTAGATAAATAACAATTACCAAAAGATATAATATCATATCCAGTATAACTCACATTTTGTCCTGATAATCTTCGACTAAAACCATCTGAGCTTTCAATCCTATTATTAAATACATAAAAATTATTATTAAAATCTTTTATGTTTGATAATGCATTTGTATCTACAGATCCAGATCCATTAAATCCTAATAATATTTCATTATTTAAGTATGGAGAAAAATAATAATCAATACCTAAATTAACATCTGGAAATCTATTATTATCATATATTGTATATTGTTGACCTCCAATTTGTCTAGAAGATTGCCTATTTGATGAAAAATCAAAATTAACATTTTGCACTAATGCGAATAAATTTCCAGTTTCTACATTATAATTTGGCCAATTTGAAGTTTGCCAAGCTGGCGATTTTCCAGCTAAAACAAAAGAACTATCACTTTTTAAAATTTGTTTATTCATTATGAATCTAAGGGTATAATTCCAAGCACGTCTTCAACTAATGATAAATCTAAATCATTAGAATCATAATACTTCCAAGTATGAGTCCATTGAGAGCATCTAAATACTTTTGGTCTATTATATACAGATTTTGGTTGATGTCTAAATAATCTATATCCAGCTTTATTTTCTAAAAAATGAAGCATAGATTTTAATTGAGCATTAGTAATATTTGTAAATTTGTAATTCAATGTAATTCCAGCCATATTATCTTGAGTTTTTACTCTCACTGGAAATGAATTTTTTGGTTCAAATTTTTTAACTTTCATTTTTACATCATTCTGAATTCCAATTGTTGGCTCAAAAAAGAAATCTTGTGTCCACATAGAATTTAATCCAGTAGGTGAATTCGTTAATAATGATGAATGATTTCCAGTGCAATAATAAAAATTATTTATCTTTACAGCATTAACTCCTGTATAAACAACATCATATTTTTTATATGATTGACCAGTATTATAATTTTGAAAAGTATAATTCAAAAATGTCATTCCAGACCAATTAAGTAAAGTCGGCGCTTGATCTGCCGTTATTTCTGTTGCAAATTCATAATGATAATTATTCATATGATTTATTGCATAGTTATCGCAAAAACCATATACACTTCTATATATTCCTGAATTATCAGGATTAAACGCTATAGAATTAACTCCATTTTTACTTTCAAAAAAGTCTGTTAATTTTTGGGCATTTAATTCATTTACATCATATCTAAGTTTAAATGAGGCACTTAAACTGTTTAGAGATAATGGCACTATGTTTATAAATGAATCATTTAATTCATATGAATGATTTTTTGCAGAAAAATCTACTTTAGATCCATATACTGGAGTTAAACTCAATGATGAAATGTTATCAACATCAGCAAATCCTGATAAATTTCTATCACGATTATAAAAAAGATCTTCACTCATAAATGTCCAATATAATTAAGGGTTAATTTTAAAACTCCATCAGCAGACGCTGAAAGTTGCTCGCTTACTAAACTAGCATTTGGTATAGCCAGATTTTGAAGTGGATCATTAGAACCATATGGTGATCCACTTTTTCCATATATACTAATTGACACAGTTTTATTTTGTTTATTAGTTAAGAAATATTGAGAGTTTTGCATAAATGCGTCATCTATTTCTATCTGCACCGTAGCTGTATACTCTAATGGAGGTAAAAATTCTATTTTAGCTGGAAGTATAGACCCTATAGTATATAAAGGCTTGCTAGTTTTTTTGATAGAATAATCAAATCCCACAACTCTATTTGATATTGCATTATCACATGATAATATAATAGATCCTTGACTTGGAATATTGATTATAGGATGAGATTTAGATCCTGAAGCAGAATATCCAGAAGTTAAATTATCAAAAATTACAAAATTAGTTGTTACTTTTGGAACAGCACCAACTGCACAATTAACTAAATATTCCGTTAAATATCCACTTTTAAATCCATATGAACTATTTTGATAATGAATACTGCCTGACATATTTAAATTGCCAGTATAATTTAATAATGGATCTTGATATATTAAATATTTAGATATAGATATTGTTTTTTGCGAATCTGCATTTGAAACTGTAATCCCATTAGAATAGCCCAGTGGTTTGATGGTGCTAGATTGATTGCTATAAGATAAGTTTATAGAATCTATTCCAGACAATTCTTGCCCAGAGATAAAAAATCTAGATTCATTATTTAATTTTGCACCGTACATATTTTTAACTTCTTCTTAATACCCCACCTAATCTTTTTTCATCTTGAAGAACTTGAATAACAGCGGCTCTAATTTTTGCAGCAAGACCTGAATTTTGCTGTGAATCATTACTGCTTGTTGATTTATCATCACTTGATCCTTTAGTATCAGAAGAAGAAACATTAACGGTAACTGGTTTGTTATCTTTAGTCGTTTTAATTAATTCATCAAGTTTTAAAAGTAATTTTTCATTTATAGCTGAAGAATCTTTAGCAGAAGTATCTACTCCAGAATTCATAGAATTTAAATTAGCTGGCCCAATTCTTTGTGTGGCCGCAGAATTCATAACAAACTCTCCACCCGAAAGCATCGTTGGCACCGTATCTATGCCTGATGTTTGAGGTATAGAACCGCCAGTAGCTCGTTTTGATGGCAAAACCATTGGGGAATTTTCCGCATTAAATCCTGTTGGAAGACCCGGAACAAAATTCATTGCTTTTTGTGATTCAATACTAGAATCTAAATCCATTCTGCTAGTATTACTCCCATTAGCAACTCCACCTATATTTAATACTTTTTGGAAGTTAGCTAAACCTTCTGGAGTGCTTAATGATTGTTTTAAATTATACATTCCCAATTCTTCAGCATTGCCGATTTGAGACATTCCAAAATTTCCAGTAAACAAATTCTTTAATCCGCCAACATTTTGTCCATTAATGTTTCCTCCAGACCATACTCCACTAAGCCCACCAGCTTGAATTCCTTTTATTGCAGCTCTTCCTACTGTAGTTACAGCGGCGGTAATAGCCATCATTTTCAAACTATCCATTAAAGCTTTCTTTTGAGCTTTAGCTTGAGCTTTTGCCTGAGCTTCAGCTTCCATTTGTTGAAATGCTAAACCAGAAGCTTGCTCCTTTGATTGCCTTATAGCCTGTGCTAATGGGCCTTGACTTCTGCCAAAATTGGTAAGCCTAACGCTTTCTCCCCCTAAGTTGATAGCTCCAAAATTAGTACCACTAGAAATCCTATCGTTGCCTCCAGAAGTATATGCCTGAGAAGCATATGCCATTAAATTTTCTTTTCCTATGATTTGTCCTTTACCATAATATCCGGGCATATCAAAACCCCCATTACCAGACTGAGAAGGGACGTCCCCTAATGAAGAATAAGTGCCAATAGTATTGCTACCTAATCCGCCAGATTGAATAGCATATCTATTTTGAACTTGTCCACCAGAAGCAAAATGCTGTAATGTTCCTTTATTTAATTGATTTAAAAAATCTGGTCCATATTTTGAAACAGAATTTTTATTAATCACAAACTCTCCGCCCATTAACATTGTTGGGACATCGTCTTTTGTCCCTGATCCGCCAGCTACTTTGCCTCCAGTGGCCATTCCACCAAATAAAGATGTAGCACCATTACTAATAGAGCTAAACATATTTTTTAAATTGGCCTTTGTCATTTCTCTAGCAAAATCTAAAGCCGCACCCCTAAGAATATCTGTTAAATTGCTTCCATCTTCAATAGCTTTAGTCATACCATCAATCATGGTATCTCTAAATTTCTCAGCTCCAGAAACTAATGAATCACTAAATCTATTATATCTATCAACCTCTGTTTCATTGAATGATGATTCTTTGAATTTTTCACCAATGCCTTTTACTGATCTATCCTTAGCTATTTGAGCAGCTTCTTTATCAGATTCTCCATCTTGCATTGCAGCCGTCTCTTGTATATACTTTAACTCTGCTAATTTTTTACCAGAAGTTTCTGTCATTGCTGCAAATTTAGCATTCTCAGCTCCCTGTTGAATAGCTGTCGGACTAAAAGCATTTTCTCTTTGCGTTATTGCACTATTAACTCCCGGCAAAATTCCAGCAAGATCTGCTGCTGCTTTTGCCGCAGCAATATTAGCGGCAGATGATTGATCTAAAGATTGTTTTTCTCTTTCTAAAGAATTAGCAAGTTCTGATCTTTTTTTAGCTTCATCATAATTAAGAGCAAGCATTGGATTTCTTAATTGTGTTACAACATCTTCTACAGAATTTGATTTAGTTGCTTGTTGATATATTGAAACAGATCCCACTCCTTGTGAGGCTTTTGTTCCTAATAATTGATCTTTAGCTTTCTTTAAAAGATTTGATTGTGATTGCGTTACTCCTAATGAAGTTTTTTCGGCATCTAATCTAGCTTTTTCAGCATTTAATTTTCTAATAGTTGATTCAGATAAATTACCAGCAGCCAACGTTCTATCTATTTCGCTTTTTCTCGCATCTTTTGCATATATTGCAGATTGAGCATCATAGTCAATTTGAAAACTTTTCTTGGCTACTAATTCTTGAGCAGCACTAACTGCATCTTTCATTATTTTTAAACTATCGAAATCTGCTTGTTTTTGATTTAAACTTGTTGTTAATCCTAGTTTTTTTAAATCATTGATTACTTTTAATGCTTCAATCTCGCCTTTATTTTTTTCAACTGTTCTGTTAGTAACTTCATCATTTAAACTTGAAAAGTTTTTCAATAATTCATTTCTTAAACCATCATTTAATAGTTCATCAGTAGATAATCCGAGTATTGTTTCTTTAATTACTTTAAATTTTTCTGTATCTGCAAATAATGCTTTCGAAGAATCTAATTGACTCAATAAGACTCCTTTTATTTCATCAGAAGTAGATCTATCTTGATCTCTTAATGCTGCTTGTTTTTCTAATGATCTTATTTGATCTTCAGATACATTGCCTAAAATTTGAGCAGATGAAAGTTGTCTATCAATGCTATCTTTTTGTCTGGCTTTTAATGTTGCTATTTCTAACTCTGATTTTATTTTATTTTTTACAATATCAAAATTAAGTTGCTCAATTGCTCTTCCTTTTTCAACAGCAATATTTGTTTCTTCAGTTTTTTTCTTACCTTCTTCTTTTAATCTATTTATTTCTTTTTGACCTTCGGCTGATCTTAAATAGGCCGCCATAGCTTCTGGAGCTTGATCTTCATTAATTCTTGTTTGGACATCAGAACCACTTGGATATTCATCTAATGCACCACCTTTTTTTAAAATTTCTTTTATTTTATCTTGAGTCGCTTGGTCCGAACCAGTAAGACCTGACAAATATTGAAAATCTGCCATTTGTCCTTGAAATTCTTTGCCACCAACGGCAAAAGGGGTTTTATCTTGTATATTATATATTAAATCTTTAGCAGTTTTCTTTCTACTTAACTGCTCTAAATTACTTAAACTAGATAATGATACTCCAGCTTTATCTACTTGATCCTTGAAAGCTGCTGTAGATTTATTTGCTTGATCAGTAGCACCACTCCAATCTCTTGCTACATTTCTAATTAAATTAAATCCTTCAAAAGCGACAGCAGCAACCGCACCTACTGTACCTAATTTTCCCATTACTCCACTTAGTTTTGAGCCTTCAGTTCCAATTTTCTGTAATGACTGCATTGCAAAAATAGCAGTAGTAATACTACTGCCTGAATCAGATAATCTTTTTGCAAATAATCCAGCACCAGAAGTAGCATCTGCAAAACCAGCAGATAATCCAGACATTGCAAGTTGGACGGCAAAAATAGTACCTAAATGATCCATTTGCCCCTTATCTGTTTTGTCTGCCGAATTAGATAATTTATCTAACGATTTGGAAGCTTTATCAGCCGCAGGATCAACATTTTCTTTTGATGCTTTTGTAAATCTTCCAGTAACAGGATCTCTTGTATCTGCATAATTAGGTATGAATCCTCTAGCAGCGCCATAAGCAGTTATATCAGCCCCTTCTTTTCTAGCTCTATTGATACCCTGCCAGCCTCCTGCTGGCTCATCACGACGATTAGCCACCATCAGACCCATAGGGTTGTCGGAGTTCTTTAAGGTATTGTTCTGATCAACATAAACCTGACTAGAGTTAAGTCCTGCACCAACTTCTCTTGAAATAGCTTCTTTTAATGGGTCAGCAAAATTAGGAACGTATCCTCTAGCCCCATTTATTATTTGAAGACTACCACCCATTTCTTTTTTAAGAATATCTAAGAATTCTGGCTGATTCAATGGCGCAAATGATGAATTTTTTAATTGTGCCTCAGATCTAAGATCATTACTTCCAGTTGCAATTCTAGATTCTCTTCTTCTTTTTATTTCTGCATCAGCAACATTTAAATATTTTAAAGAACCTCCAGAACGTTTTATAGAATCTAGTATTGGTTGAAATTGTTTTGAAATTCCAGTTGGAGTTTTAGCCATACCGGATGCAGACAATATTGTGAATCCAGTAGCTTTTGCAACATCTTCCATAGACTGGATAAATTGACCAATAGCACCAGCCATTGTTGATTTACCAGATCCAGCAGGACCAAGAATTCCGTCTTTTCTTTTTTTAGAAGCTAAAATAGCGGGAAGAATAGATGCACGAAGTTCTGCTGGAAGTTTATCTGAATCATAAATATAATCAGCAAAGTTAGGAATATAACCAGAAGCTGCTCTACCAGCTTTTTCAGATATAGCATTAGGTATTTCATTATATATTTTTTTAGCAAAACTATCTATACCTGTTTTAGATGATGATGCTTTGAAATCCATCAAATTAACATTTTTATTAAGACCAAATAAAGTATTAATATGACTGTCTGCATTTCTTATATCAAAATCTCCACCCTTTTTTTCATTTGCTGTTGTAATATTTAAAGCCGCCATAACAGCAGATTCAAATCCAGAACCTACAGCAGCTTGTATAGCACCAAAAGAGCCTTTATTTTCTTTTAATTTTGCTGCTACTTCTGATTGAGAAACAGCAGAATTTCTTAATGGGTTTAATAAACGAGCAAAACTTGTTGAATTAGATATAACTGAATTAGTTATATTTTCTTGTAATTTTTCATCTTGCGGACTAGCTGCTTGATGAACAGCATCAGGAACAAGTGGTCCTCTTATTTTTAAATTACTTAATAAATATGGTATTGTAGCGGAACCTTTTTTGAAACTTCCAGCTAATTCGCTAATATTTTCAGAATATTTAATATTTGGAATTAAAAATCCAAATTTTGAAGCATCCAAGGTAATTCTTTTATCTCCTTCTACAGCTTTAGCTGCCATAGTTTCTCTTCTAGCCATTCTTCTCAAATAATATTGAGAAGGTTGAACTTCATCAGCAAAATTAGGAATAAATCCTCTAGCAGAATTAATTTTTTGCGCTCCAGATGGCAAACCAATTCTAGAAACCATGTCTTTATTAAATATAGCAGATCCACCACTTCCGCCATAGTTATTAACTACATATTCTCCATCATTAGCCACCATTGTTCCAACTTTTCCACCACCAAACGCAAAATTTGGAATAACAACTGGTCTATTAGATGGACTTGCTCCACCAATGCCACGTTGAATATCAGAGTTTTCTTGAGCAACTGCTGGCATATAACCTCCAGCAGCACTTCTTCCTCCACCTTTAACAACAGAAGCAACGCCCGGCGCTAATCTAGCTCCCATCTCAACAAATCTTTGCATTTCTGCATTATTATTCTTGAGTATTGTACCTAAAAGAGTTGCTTGCGCTACATGATCTCCCTCTAAACTTAAAACAGCTTTATGAATATTAGAGTTAGTCATTAACGTATTAGTCAATGAAGAAGCTAATGCATTAATTTCTTTTTGAGCCTGACCAATACCAAAGAAAGCTTTTAGACTTTCAGTTCCAAATGTTACTAAACCATAAGTTAATTTAGCAATAATTGCCCCAAAAATAACAAACCCCGGACCAGTTATAATTCCAGAAAGACCTTTTACTATTCCTTTTGCAAGATCAGAGCCTATTCCTTCGCCCTGCAATAAATCTTTTATATTAGTAGTCAAACTGCTAAAGAATGATAGAATATTTTTTAAACTATCTGTAACCCCAATTTCGCCAAGAGTATTAGCTAGTTCTTGTAAATTTATAGTTGATTCATTAATAGAAGCCGCAAGAGTTTTATTTAATGCGGTATTTCTTGCATATGCTTCGTTTCCAGCACTAGCCATAGCTTCTGTAGCCCCTTTAAATACTGATGTTTTAGATGTTAAATCATCTAACGCCGCAAGTAATGGTCCAATTTGGAAACCGCCACCAATTTTTTCTGTAATATTTGCTTTTTGAATATCATTCAAGCTATTCATTTTTTGAGCAAGATTTTCAATAAGTTTTACTGCTGGAAGAACTCCTCCTTGCATATCAGTAACGGCAGCACCAACTTCTTGAAGAGCTTCTAAACTTTGAGGTCTTTGAATTCTTGTAAAAATTGTTTTAAAAGCATTACCAATAACAGCTCCACCACGAGCTGTTTTTTCTTGAACAGCAGTAATAATTCCACCAAGTTCATCAAGACTAACTCCAGCTTGTTGAGCAACAGATGCAGAGCGTTTAAAACCTTCAATAAGATCTTTTTCTGAAACAGCATAACCAGCAGCAGTTTTAGCTATTTTATTTAAAACTTCAGTAGTAGTAACTCCTGATTTTGAGAATGAGTTTACAGCGGCAGTTAATCCTTCAACAGCACCTGATGCATCCATTCCAGATAATCTAGTGAGAACCATTGAATCTTTCAATCTTCTAAGAACTTCATCACCTTTTAAACCTTGACGGCTTAATTCTAAAGCCGCATCAGAAACGGTTTGGAATGAATTGCCAGTTTCTTTAGCGACACTAAATATATCATTTTTAAATTTATTTAATTGAGTTGAGTTCGCACCTAAAACAGAGTTAATATCTGCCAAGCTTTTTTCAACTTGAATTGTTGTCGAGATCATTTCTTTGAAACCATTCGCAACGGCAGTCATAATGCCTACGGAAGCTCCGAAAGCTAAAACGCGAGCATTAGCAGCTTCCATTGATTTTCCAAACTGATCGGCTTGACCAGTAATTCTACCAAGAGGCTGAGATAATGAATCAATAGCTTTGGAACTTGCGCCCAAGTCTATCTTAGCATTCTTACCAGCTATATTCATAGCTCTTTGAATGCTTGCTTCTAAACCGACTACTACTGCTTCTAGTTCTAATGGCATATCCTTAAACCTCTGTGATATTTACACAGAACATCTAATTAATGACCCGCCAATTTCATCATTTGTTCCATAGTTAAAGATCCACCATTTTTTTCTAATTCGTCTGATAATGATATAGCATTAGCATTTCCAGCTAATGCTTTCATATCTTCTTTTGTGGCTCCAAAAATTGCAGAAGCGTCAGAATCTTCTCTTATACCACTAGAACCTTTATTTTTTTGACTATCTGAATAAGCTAAAAGTTTTTCTGGGTCATTTTTAATATAATCTGGTATATCTTCAACATACTGAAATATGTTATAAAACATTCTTGCAAAAAGCGCAGTCTTCAATTGATAAACAGATAATTTAACAATAGCTATACCATAAAAATCTCTTATGTTTTCACATAAAGATAAATACATGCTAAAGAATGGTCTTAGTACGGCAGTTTGTAAATTTAGCTCACTTAATCTTTCAGATATTTCATTTTGCTTTCTAGAGAAAAAAAGCATATCAACATCATCTAATTCTGAAAATTCCTCCTCAGTAAATAAATTAACTGTTAATTCTTTATCTTTAAAAATAAAATAACGAAGCATTTCTTCAGAAGATCTAGTTGAAGCATAGTCTTCAGCAGTTTTTCCAATTATCTCTTTCTTTTTATATTTAAGAGTGAAAACTTCAGATCTTTTTTGCTCAATATCTTGAGCCATTAATTGTTTTTGCGATGGTAGATATATATTTTTTTGAGTTTGAACTAAATTCTTTATCTCTTCTTCAAGATTAAATATTTTTAAATCATCATCATTAGACCAAATATCATCAGCTTTAGTAGCGACAAGTCTTTGGTTTTCATTTTCTAAACCTTTTTTTTCAGCAATATTTTTATATTTTTCATAATACTTTTGTATATATCGCTGATCCCTAATATTAAAATGTTTAATATATACGGGGTAGCCATTATAGACGACCTCCGTATATCCATCAAACACTTCACCTATTATCGAAATGTATAATTCATCGTTCAAAGCTCTCCTTTTTCAAGTTTATCAATCAAAGCGTCAAAGTCTTTTGGATCAGAAGCTTGATTAAAGAACCAGAAAGCAAGGATAGTTGAAGCTTTCTTAATTGCTGAGAAGTAAAAAGAATCACCAGACTCTTCTTTCTTATAATAATCCTCAAGTTTATCTTCAAATGATTCTCCTTCAAAATAAGATACGAAATCTTCCGACTTATCATCCATAATATATGTTAAGTTAATAACGTACCACAAAAGTAATCTGTTTTGAGCCTTAACATCAGCCGTATGATCAAAGAATGATTGAAAGTTTGACTCAATTTCAATAATCTTTCTTTTAACAGAAGCTAAATTATTTTTAACAACTTCAAATCTTTTAGTTTGCTTTGCATCTTTTTTATCTGCCGATTCCAAACGAATATATTCATTTTGAAGATCTAAAATTTGTTTATAAAGATCCGTATAGTTCTTCGCTTCTTCTTCACTAAAAATACCACCAGTATCACTATACTTCTTTGCAAGCATAGCTTTAGTTAAAATTCCTCTCTTTACACATCTGCTCATTTCAACAGAATATTCTAATTCTGCCTCTTCAAGTTCACGCCTAGATGGTCTTTTGATTTGAAACTCAATAGGGAAAGGCTCTTTTACTGTTTTCTTAATAGTAATTTCTTCACCTGTTTTTTTATCCTTTTTGGAAGTTTCTATCACTTTTTCGATTTCTTTATCAATCGAGAACTTATATAATGTTTTAATTTTCATTCCTTTTTCCTTAATATATTATTTAAAAATAAATCCTACACTGTAATTATCTATCTCAGATTGCAGATTTCTAATTGATTCATTACCATAATCTAAAATTCTTTTTCTAATCCATGCTATTTTATCGTCTGTAAAATGATTCGCCGCATTGATTACTGGATGATGCTGTTCAGGTATGTTATCATATAATTTTTGATAGTGAAAATTATGATCTTGTTTCATATCTTCTACCAATAATAACATCATTTTAAATAAACCTGATATTTCTTCATTAGAGGTCTGCGTTAAACTTTTTTTAGCATTCATTTCCTTGCTCCTTATATGATAATATGTAAATAAGTGTAAAAATCAATATGGCAAGCTTTTTAAATGATCAAATCTTAAACGCTATCACAAATTCATTGTTTAGAATGCATGATACTTTTTCTAGAAAAATTTATGTTTTTAAAAATCCAGAAAAAACAATAGTCGCTACAAATAGTAATTATAATGGATTATATAAAAGAAATACATCTGGATCGAGAGATAATATTCAAAACACAATGATTGTCAAAGAATTTATGGCAAGAATTTACTATGATTCAGAAAACCAAGAGTATTTAGCTGCCGAAGGTTTAGATCAAAAAGGAAGTCAAAATAAAATCATTCTTTCTAAAGGAGAAGTTAGAATTGTAGTGACAGTAGAAGCCTATTTATATATTAAAGATGCAAGAAGAATTGATCTAGATGGAAGAGTCTTCGCAATTAAAAGCGGAGGAAACCATTCTGGATTCCCAAGAAACCAATTTTATCATTTCCATTTAACTCCTATTGATAAATAATGGCAAATAATATTCCATACGATGTTCAATTATCTATAAATAAACAAGTATCTAAACTTTTAAAAAAAGAATTAGAGAAACAAACTGAATTAAAATTCAATGAAATTAAATTAAAATTAATTGAAGAATTTTTACAGCACCCAATTACTCAAGAAATTTTAGCTGGACCAAGCTCTTCCAATACAAGTGGAACACTTGATGGAATCTCTAATCTCTTTGCATTTATTGGGTTTGAAGAAAAAGATGATCCTACTAAACCAATATTAGAAATTTTAAATGATATAACATTATCTTATTCTGGAGATATAGCTAAAGGCTGTAAATTTAAAAGTAATTTTCCTGAAGCTTCTGAAATTTTTGAAATTACTCCGATGCCTTGGGCATCTGGACGAAGTTGGGCCGAAGGAATAGAAAAAGGTATATCTGGTTTAGGTTATTTGTTAAATAGCAATAAATCTTTTAGTCGATCTGGTGCTGCTATACAATCTAGTGTAAAAGTAAGAGGAGGAGGCTTTAAAAATGCTCCTTATATTTCATTTCTTTTAAACAAATATAAAAAAGAATTCAATAAATTAAATAAAAAATGATTGAACAGTATAGTCATAAATTAACTAATTCTCTTTTTATGTGGTTTGATAACTTTCTTCTCACCAAAGGACAAGCTTATACAAATCTTACTGGAACTTTTTTTAATTATACTGATAGCCGTTTTAATTCAAGTTATAAAACATATGGAAGCGCATATAAACAATGGGTATATGATAGCTCCATAAGTGGTGCAACTATACCTAGCGGAGTTTATGTTAATGGATCATTTCAATCAAGAAATAGTGGTATAAATATAGATTTTGAAAATGGTAGAGTTTTATCTACTGGGTTATCCACTACTGCAAATATAACAGGATCTTTTGCGGTAAAGGATTTCAATATATACTTTACTAATGAAACTGAAGAAGATTTAATTGTAGAAAAACAATTTGAGAAAAATTCTAGAATAATTCAAGAAGTTGAAAATTATATTAAACCATATTCTGAATGCATACCAGCTATATTTATTTCAGTTGAAGGCTCAGAGAATAAAGGATTTGCATTGGGCGGAATGGAAGAAACAACCACAAGGGCAAAAGCAGTAATTCTAGCTGAAGATTCTTATCAATTAGATGGAGTGCTATCTATTTTTAATGATTCTAGAAATGAAGTATTTCCTCTTCTTTCTATAAGTGAACATCCATATAATGAATTTAATGATTTAAAGACAGGGTATTATTCATACAAAGAATTAAAAAATAAATACCCAAACTCTCCTTTATTATATATAAATAATGCCAGAACCTCAAAATTAACAGATAAAGCAAGAAAATCATTAGCTAATGATGTGTATGTAGGCTTTATTGATTTTGAAATTCAGCAACATCGCTATCGTAACTAACAATTTCACAAACTAGACAATTAACTGTAAAAATAACAAACAATCACCATTATGGCAAGAAATAGAGTAATTTATCAATCGGAAGCTCTTTACGTTAGTAAAGCTGCTGACTCCACAGTAGTCGGAGATCACAAACAACTTGAAAGAGTTCAAAGCGCAAACTATAACTTTTCAATTAGCCGTCAAGACATTAACCAATATGGTCAATTGTCTCGTATTGACGCTATTTCTCTTGAGCCGCCTGTAGTAGCTCTTGATTTTTCATATTATCTTACTGATGGATTTAATGAAAGAGCTTTAGGATTTTATGTCCAAACTGGAAGCGGAGCATCTGGCAACTTTCCATCTGGTCATATGATCGCTAACTCTGGGCAAAATTTCTTCATTACTACTTCTACAGAAGGTTCTGATGTCACAGGTTTAACCTCATTATCTGATATCATCGGTATCGGAAATGCTTATTTAAGTGATTATAAATTAGACGTTGCGGTTGGATCTCTTCCTACTGTTTCTATCACAATGGAAGCCTCTAACATCAACAGCACAGGAAGTGTTTCTGCACTCTCAAGCATTTTTTCTCCTGCCGTTAATCAAGTTAATGGAGCCGCATTAACTGGAACATTAACTCTTCCTGCTGCTGCATCAGGAGTCTCAAATGTTACTGCATTAAGACCGGGAGATGTTACAGTTGATATTACTAATTTTGATGGATATTCATTATCAGATCTTTCTCCAAGTGGAAGCGCCATTCACGTTCAAAGCGCCTCTCTTTCTCTTCCATTGAAGAGGACTCCACTTCGCAGACTTGGAACTAAATTTGCATATGCAAGAGCGGTTGATTTCCCAATCAAAGCGACTCTTAATGTAAAAGCTATTGTTAATGAAATTACTGCTCAAAATATAGCGACTGTTCTTAACGGAACTACTTTTGGAAGCGGAAATATCAATTCACAACAAAGCATTACCTTATCATTAAAAGGTCCAGATGGAACTAGCAATAAAATGATTTATGTGCTTAAAGGATGCACACTTGACAGCGAATCATTTACATCTGCAATTGGATCAAATAAGAGCGTCGATTTAGTATTCTCTACTCAAATTGGTGGTCCTAACGATTTAGTTAATGGTCTTTTTGTTAGTGGTGCAAATAGTACCGCTGCTTTCTGATATTGCTCATCATATATAATAAAAAACCCCACTGAAAAGTGGGGTTTTTTTATGAGTATAAATATAAAATTTAAAAATTAAATATAAACTGAAGCGATATATGTACTACTAGTATAAAATCCAGTCCACATTTGACCTTCAATGCCACCAAGTTGCCTTGGTTCTGCTCCATAAATATTATATTGAGCAACTAATTTATCGATATTAGTTTTGACATCAATTGCCATACCTTTATAAACCTTAGCCACTTCATTTTTATTAACAAAATTGACTTGACTATCTGCATCTTTAACTGATAAAATATTAGACCCATCACTAGTCTGTGATGAGTTAATAATGCCCCTCAGTGCGTTCCTAGCTTGCTTTGAATAGTGATTATACATATATAGCTCTTTATGTATAACTGCTGCCTCTACAGGCAAATCAGAGCCATCGACACTAAAAGAAAAATAAAGCAAATTATTCAATTTGCCCAAATTACTCTGTAACCAACCACTAATTGCAGAAACTGTAGTTACAGAGGAATCCCCATCAAATTCATAAGAATATATGTCAGAAGCTAATGCTCCAAAAGTGTTCATGTTATATTTTACACTAAAAATTAAAACTCTCCTAAGATTTTCAACGCAGCCGCTTGAGCTGGATTATTTGGATCTAAAATAACGCTATTTACTTGGTTTGGCATAATGTTTCTATGATTATTTCTATTTGTCGCTCGAAATTCTTTAATCAAAATTCCTTTTAATGTAGATCTATCATAGTTAGGATTGATACCAACTCTTTGTGCTAATTTTTTCATATCAGCATAATTCATTTCTTTGAGATTTTCTTGAAAAATATCTAATTCATTTGTGCCGAATGGATTAATTTCATTAATACCAAGCATAATCTCTAATTCTTTTGCTTTTTGGCGAAATTCATCTGTATTTGTTTGTCCAGACTGTTTTAATAATTCTATATCTGAAATAACACTACAATTTTTAATAATATCACTTTCTATACCATTAGTAATTTCTATTTCTTTTCCTTTAAGTTTAGTCATATACTATTATATAATAAAAATCAATTTATTACAATAAAAAAGGGCTACCCCCGAAGGAGTAGCCCTAATTTAAACTTGATATTAGACACTAATACCTGAAGCAATCACACCAACGAGGGCGCGATTATCAAGGACCATACGGCCTTCTTCAAGAGAGCCGAAATAGCCGATCTTGCTTTGACGAATGCTGTATTGGTCATCAGCAGTAAGGTTGAATTCACTACCATTTTGTGAATCAGTAGCAACTGCACGAACAAGTGACTCACGAGTGCGGTCAAGACCGATGATGATTTCTTGTTTGGTTCCATCAGTAAATGTATCCTTAGAGAAATTGCCAGCACTAAGTGAACTAGCAATACCACCATAGATAGTATTAAACTTTTGACCAACACCAAGCTCATTGATTTCCATGATTGAAACACCATAAAACTCAGGAATACCTGCGGAATTATAGATATCTGTTCTCATTTGATCAGAAGCGGCAATACCATTGGCTCTATAGTCTGAGCTAGTTAATGCAACACCACCTGCACCCTTGGAGTTGATTGGATTATAAGCCATCGCACGAAGCTCTTGAACAACTTCAGGAGAAACGATAAGATCTGTGATTCCACGGCTTGAACGAGCAACTGGAGTACCACCAGCAAAGGAGGTATTGATTCTCTTAGCGAGAGTAAAGAGCTTGTTTAAATCATCAAGCAAGAATCTGCCGTCTGTACCAGCCTTAATAACGTGGGACTTGCTGTTTGTTTTTGCACCAGCAAGAGCTGAGAGGATAAGGTTAGCAGAAGTTCTTTCTTGTTTGGCCAAGATTTCTTGAGCCATGCGAGTAAAGGTCTTGCTGATAACATCCATTCTGCTTTTCGCAGCATAACGTCTGTCGAAGCTGAGAGCTGAATCAAGAGTATATGTGGCAATCTTCATTTCTGAAGCTGTTGGTAACACTTGGTTTTGTGGAAGACCACCAGCAACTGATTGACTGTAGACTTGGATATAATCTTCGTCGGTAATGTCATAATAAAGATCAAGTGGGATACTTGGATTATCTTCGGCATTAAATTGAAGAGTTGTGAATAGATTGCTAAGAGTAGGAGCATTGTTGATAACTTCAGCTAACACAGGACCGATAAAATCGGCTAATGCAACTTGGGCTTCATAAGCAACTGTTTTATTCTTAGAAGCCATAGCTTTGATAAGCTCGACTTGTTCAGGAGTTCTTTTTAAAGTAATTTTCATTAAATTTATTTAGTTATAAGATTATTGTTAGTATTAAAGACCAAGTGAGATGATTGCATAAGCAGCACTTCCTGTACCTGCAAATTGATCTGAAACTGATGTTGGAGCTGTACGAGTACCAGTTCCGATAACAAGTCCAAGACGAGTTGGGTCAGAAGGAGTACAACCAGTGATAGTACCACTCACACCAGAAGGAAGCTTAAACCCTTGACCAACTATGAGCGATCCGTTGATTGCTGTTCCGGCAAGAGTGAAAATTCCACGATTTGCGACAGGAACAGATTGACCCGGAAGAACAGCCATAAGTTCTTCGCGCTTTTGTGGGTAATAAAGAAGCTTTTCTCCGTTTTCGTCAAACTTTGCGGTTTGGCGAAGAGTAATCCCTAAAAGGAAATCACCGCTAGTAGCTGGCTTGACCTTCAAGGAAACACTTGGATATGAATTTGCTCCAACGAATGGGAAATCTGTTTTCCCAAGATAGTTGCTATATTGATTATCTGAATAAGAGATAGGATCAAGATTGAGATTTCCTGTACTGACTGCTACGAAAACACCAGCATCACCACCAGAAGAACCAGTAGTGGAATCGTTTACGTATGCCGCATCGAGAGCAAACATGTTAATCACGTTAGTCTCGTTATATTGTCTGAATGGTAAAATACGAATTGCCATAATTTTGTTTAGTTATAAGATTGTTTGTTTAGATTTATGAGATTGTAATATTTTCACGCTTAAATGCTGATGCAAATTTCTCACGAAGAGAAACTGTAGCGCGTGAGGATTGTTCGTTTGAAGTAGAAATACCAGCTTCAGAAGATTCAACCTTATCGAGAATTTCTTCTGCGGATAATTCGACTTCTTCTTTTTCTTCTTCATCTGGCCCAGTGGAAGCTAAAGAGATTTTACTAACACGCTTTTCAACTTCAGCGTTGATACGAGCTTGGATTTCTGCTTCAAAAGCAGCTTTAGTTTCTTTACCCTTTGACTTCCAAAGGATAGAAAGTTTTTCTTGGAATGAAGCAAAAGATTCTTCAGCTAAATCAAGAGTTTTAAGTTCATTAGCAAGGAATGCTCTATCGTCATCTTCAAGAGCGTATTTTTGGTCGATAAGATCCATACGCTCATTAAAAGCCGCAACTGCTTCTTCTGCTTTCTTAAAAGCTTCAAAAGATTGAATCTTTTCTTGGGCTTCTGCTAATTGTGATCTCATCGAATCAACAGATTCTTTAAGTTCAGTGCGTTCATTAGCTATAGCTTCTTTTTCTAACTTAGCGGATTCAATATCATTACGGTATTGTTCGTCCTTTTGCTTAATTGCTTCTGCAAAAGTGCTAGTCATAGAAGCGACAGCCTCTTCAGAGAACTTCTTTTCAATAAGAAGACCCTTTAATTCTGAGATTACGTTTTCGAATTCCATGTTAATTTTCTTTTTAGTTGTTACATTAATAATATCGCTTTGTGAAACTTTTTTTATAGATTTATCTCTTTTATCAATTATATTTACAGAAACAGGCTCTTGATCTTCTTTTATAAATATACCTTTTACATTAGCAGCGGGACTAGTTGTAAAACCCACGCCTAGAGGATAAATCATTCCTTTAATTAATCTATATATTTTTTTTCCGTCCTTAGTTTTTCCCGGTCCGCCATAAACTTTTAATAAGCTTTTAAGTTCGTCTATTTTTTTAGGATCAGTTATGATTTCAGCTTCACTTAAATTATTACTTCCAATAGCTAAATCGTATTCAGTAAAACCAACTTCCCAACTTGTAGAAATTTGTTGATAATAAGTATCTTTTGGATCGGCAGATCTTTCAATAAGATTAACAAAATCTTTATTAGCGGAACGATAAACGACCGCACCTAAAGCTATATTAAATGGATCTGTTTTGCCAATTAATTCTGATGGCATTAAAATTTGACTAGTAGTATAATCACTAAATCCAGCAGTTACAATATGACCAACAATTCTTTCTTTATTGTGTTCAATATTAGTCGGTTTATGAAGAAAGTTTTTAGTAAACGCCAAAGCGGTTTCCGTATTCATTCCATCACCATTTTTATTAAACACATTAACAACTGCCGCATTGAAAGATACGCCAATTAAATCAATGTTTTGCTGGTAATCAATACCCTTGGGAATTAAAGACTCAAGATTATCTAATGAGGCTTGAGAAATAAATGAAGTATCATTTATATCGCAAACATTTATAGGAGCTTCAAAAGTAGTTGTATATTTATACTCCATGTAAAAATATTACTTTTTGCAAGATCCACAGGTTTTTTTAGTTTCACCGACTTTAGTATTAACATTTAAAGATTCACAAGCCGGGCAAGTTGGAACTTTATCATCTTTAGAAAGCAATTTAGTGTCTCCAGCAGCTTTGCCTTTTTCTAATCCCATCATACTAGATTCATCTTTAACTGGAATTGCATCTTTTTTAGTTCCAGCCATTCCAGCCTTAGCTTTTTTATCTTTCATCGCACACTCGCTAGTCTGATCATCAAGAGGCTCACCTGTATGTTCATCAATCATTTGAGCTTTAATTTTTGCAGCTTTTTTAGATCCTTCAAATTCCATGTTATTGGCTTTAGCGGGTTTTTCATCTTTTTTGCTCTTTTGGGTTTCAGCATCTGGATTACCTTTACCCATCTTTTTAAGTATCATTTTCTGAAGTGCAAGAGGAAGTTTCTTTTGAGCTGGAGTCAGTTCTCCTGCTTCTGCATTTTCTAAAATAATATCTTCATATGTATTGAATTGAGCGGCAGCTTCTTCAAGAGTAGACCCTTCAACTTCTGCTACATATGCAGCTACAAATTCTTGATAAACTTTACTATCAGAATCACTTCTTTTTGAAAGTGAAACTTCAAAATTACCACCGATAGTGGTTACAACTTTTTTAAGTGGGACTTTAACTTCGCTGGGATTAATTATCATTTGATTGACTATGGTATAAGATTGCTGATGAGTATACATCTAACTGGTGTTCATCTGATATATTCAAGATATCATCAATAACCCCCAAATTTTCTATATTATCAAAATTATTTACACAAGAAATTAATTCTTCGTTCCAATTTTCTGATTCTGTAGAACATATAATAGCTTCACAAAGTTTATCTAACATTTTTTCTTGAGTTTTATTAAATCTTTTTATATTTAAAACTTCTTTTAAAGCTTCTTTGGCAGATGCTCTTGATTTTTCAATCATACCAATAGTTTCTTGAATTCCTTTTCTAGAAAAAGATGCTTTTGTGATTGGAATGCCAGTAGTTCCCGGTGGACGACCTGCTACTTTATTAGTTTTATTAATAACTGGCACTTGATTACCATTTGGCGCATTATTTGTACCTTTAGGAAGTTTCGGAGCAGGAGATGGAATTACCGGAACACCACCGACAATAGGATTGTAATAACCTTTCTTTCTTTCTTCTATATAGATAGCTTGAGCAGGCGCTAGAGCTTCAGGCAATGGAAATTGTCCATTATGGAACATCTCAAGACCTTGCTCTGGAGTTAATACTCCCAATTCAATCAATCTTGTAGTTGCTCTCATTAATTGAGTTTCATCCCTCATGTCCATATCTTTAAATACGGCAGTTGGATAAGATCTAAAACCTAAATCTCCAGAAATTCTTTTAATTTCTTTTTGTAAGAAATCATTTAAGAAGGCGTATCTTGACTCTTTAAGTCTATCAGCAAAAATTTGTGCTTTTACTTCTGTTGCGCTATATTTTTCTTCACCAACAATAATATTTTGCAGACCTTGTTTAATATCTTCGTTAAGAGTTGTATATTTTTCTGGACCCAATACTTTATTAAGGTCAGGAATAACAAAATCTGCTTTTGTAGTATAATCTGAAATCAAAACGCGACCAACACTTTCGTTCTTAAATAAGTTTTGCATAGCATTTAAATTTTGAGGATTAATGCCGCCCTTATCAGGATCAGTACCCATAGTAATAAGAAGAACTACATTTTCAACAGTTCTAGTAATTGCTATATCCATTTTCTTTAATTCAAGCTTGGCATTAATGTCTTCTAATACTGGATAACCAAACGGAATTGCAAACGGTTCATAATCTTGTTTCTTATAAAAAGAATAAGATAGCTTCATGGGATCAATTCTAATTTTTAATCCATCTTTATAGTATGCTCCTTTTTTAATTGCTTCTTGAACGTCTTTATCTAAACCATTAAAAATATCTCTATCTTCTTGAGTAACAGGATTCATTAATCTTGCCATTTCATATTCAGAAAGAATTTTTTCAAAAGCTCCAACAGCAAAAGTCGAAGTTCTTTTAGCAATGACGTCAAATGGATTTAAAAGAATATACCTAACTGGAATTTGATTTTTAATTTTACCATCTGGACTTCCAGAAGCAGTTAGTTTCATGAAGTCATCCACCGTAAATTTACCATCCACTCTAAATAGGAAAATATTTCCACTACGATAATATTCTCTAAAATATTGATCTTTTAAATGCCAAAGATTAATTCTTTTAAACCAGTCTTCAAAAAATTGTCTACTTTTTGCAGTCCCACCCTCTAAGATGACATCTGCATTAGAAAATTCAGACATAATATCAATAGCATTTCTAAAAATTGCTACGTTAGCGTAAGCTTTTTGACAAAGTTCAATTGTATCTCTTACATGAATGCCATCTGAAGCATATTTATAAGGAAGCATGCCTTTACGAATACTGCTAAATCTGTCAATAGTTTCAGCAACAGAGGCTCTATTGATTCTTGTTTTAGTTTGAAGCCCACCATCCAATGATCTTGATGCGACAGATTCTTCAGAATAAGATGCATCTGAAACGTAAAATGGTGAGCCTAATAACTCTGGAGAAAAATTAGCTTGGCTTTCTTGCATCATAGGATTTTCTCCAACTGAGTTGAATTTATCCCAATACTCAGATTTTTTATTATAATTCCTCTTTGACATAACTTATTATAAGTTACACAGCAAAGTATTAAAGTTGACTTTTAACTTTATAGAAAGTTAAATTCTCATTGGAACAAATGTAGATTGAATATTACTAGCTTTTTGATTTATCATATCAAAATATACAGGAGTCATCCAATTTGCTAATACTAAAGCAGAATAAGAGTCTTTTCTTGCTTTATCAGCACCTCTTTGTTTTTTAAGATTATGAGGAAGGTCAAAACTTTGAGTACCTTGAGCCGTAGTAGTAACTTGCACTAAAGCGCACTCTACTTTAATCAAATCAATCATATCTTTTTGATGTTCAACGAAATCAATCATTTTTGCACCATCTGGTTGATTATTTTCAAAAGATTTTGCAAATTTTAAATCTTTAATAGGTATAGTAGCGTGTCTTTGTTTGTGATAATCATCATTCATCGCAGAACTAGCAAAAAGAATATTTCTATGGTCAAAAGCTGATTGCAAAGATTCATTTGCATATCTAATCCATTGAGAACTAGGTTTTCTTAAATAAACAATTTTTTTACTTTGTAAATTATATTGATTTCTTGCATTTCTAAGATTATTTTCATATTCTTGAAGATCGTCAAAATCCGCATCAATGGTATCTAATTTTATACCCGCTTGCTTAAATATTTCACTCTCATTACAAGAATTCATAAATTGAACTCCTCCATTGTAGTCCATTATAATTGAAACAATATTAAAATGATTTAATAAATAAACAAAATATATAATATGACTTTTTAAGTTAGTTCCAGACATAGCATAACTATGTACCACAACACCTTTAGGCTTGTCTTTATCCCTCTTAATGAGTAACATAGCAAAATCATCAGAACCTTCACTCTCAGACCAAGATGGGTCGATTGCGAGGATGTATTCACTCTCTGGCTCTCCAATGACTTCTACGCATTGACCTTCTCCATCTGGAATTGTACAAGCCATCATTTTACTAACCTTGAAATAGCCAGAACTATCATCAGTAAATACCGCGCCAAACTCTCGATCAAATTGGGATTCACTCATTGTCGCTTTTGCTTGGTTAATTAAGTTTTGATCATATAATTGATCAGGCGCACAGTCATAACTAAAATGCATAATAGTTCTATGAGCGCCATCTTGAGTATTTTCATTAAGAATTAAAGATTCATACTGAGAATATATCTTAAATAAATGCTCAAACCTATAAGATGCGGAAGACAAACCAATGATTTTGTTATTTGGCCATTGTTTTCTATCGTCTTCAGTCATTTCGCCCATTTCTATGAGTTTTGTTTCTAAATCAAATATCTCTTGTCTCTCTGTAGGATTCTCTACGACAGAAAGGAAAGGCATAATAACTTCATTAAGAACTTTTTCAGGCATGAGAAGAAGTTCATCAATGATCATTCGTTGGAAACGAAATCCACGAAGTTTTTCGCCATCTCCAAGTGGAAGAGCTGTTATTTTACTTCTTCCAATTTCCATTGTCCATTGGTCATTGTTTTTTGATACTCTAGTTATAGCCTGTGCGAATAGTTCAGACTTGGGATTAAGAGATATCTCTTCAATTTTATTAAAAATCATTTTTGCTTGACGAAAAGATTTACTAATGATACCAATATGAACTCCTTGATGCATAATGGCATCTAGAATCGCGTAGACGGCAGTGGAGAAGGAGTTATGATTTATGATTCCATCTGAGACGTAACAATGCTCGTTCTCTACATGTATATCTACAGTTACAGCTTGACTTATTTGTGTTTCAACTACTTTCTCGAAAGATAAATCTTCTCTCATTAAATGCATTAATTTTTCGGATAATTCTCCTTGAACCCTACCTGTATTTAAAATTTCACCGAGAAGTCTTTTGCTGGTATTTTTTCTAAAATTTAATTTATATGTACTATTTTTTTTATCTACGATAGATTTTTTCCCAAAATACTCTACAAGATGTTCTCCAATATATGGAATATAATCACAAAAAGATTCGTTTTGAATTGACTGTTCATTTAAATATTCTAATACGTCTGTCTTTCTTTGTATTTTAAATCCTATTTGATCTTTAAATAATCTAACGTCTTTTTGATTGCAGCAAATCAAACTCCAAGCTTTTTTGCAATCGTAAGTCTTTCCCCCTATAAAATTCGATGGTCCACCTTTAAAGCAAACGCTTTTTTTAAATACAACTCCAAATTGTAAGCATAAATTTTGAATTTGTTTTAATAGTATTTTGCTAGTGGAGGAGAATTCAATTCTTACATTTACTCCTTTTTTTTCTTTACGCTGTAATGAAGCGTAACCATCTGTATCAAAAAGACCCACAAGAAGGTTTTTGATATTTTGTTTAGAATTGTTAGTTAAAGACTCTGGTATTGTTTTCTCAAAAGCTTTAGATTCATCAAATCCTAAAAACTTTAAAAAAGCAGCTAATTCTTTTGAATAAATTCTTAAATCTTGACAGTTTTCTCTTTTATTGGAGATAGATAGATGAAGTCCGATTTTCTTAGAAAATTGATCAAGAAAGCTTTTGATTTCTTTATCTTCTGAAGTTATAGATATCCCCATTGGTTTTTTTAATATGTGTCCGTCACCGATTAAAAGGCCAAAAAAGTAATACCAATCAGCAATATGATTAACGTCTTTTATTAAAGATTCAGGTTTATTAAAATTTTCTACGTCATTGACGAATTCGAATCCATCAAAGATGTTTCTTTCTTTTAAATCTATGTCTAATTTTCTTTTAATGACTACGTAATCTCCTACAATTATATCTTTATTATATTTCCACTGTAATTCTAAACTTTTGTCTAGAATCATAATTTTGTGATAATCCAACCCTTCAGATTCAAATCCTGAATTTGTTATTATTTTGTATGTAGTTTGCAAGGGATTAATCGTTTTATCTAAAACTTTATTGATGGAATCCTTGCTTTGGACATTATCTCCAATCCTTACTTCTCCTATTTTAATCAAACCTCTATCTGTCCATATCAAAGATTCGTAGTGAAGACACTTGCTCATTCCCCGACTCCAAATTCCCAAAAAGTAGTCCGTCTCCATCATAGCCTTAATAGCCATATGTTGGAATGGAAATAATTTGACACCAGTTAATAGTTCTGAAGCAAATGATGGATTTTCTCTAAGGAATTTATAAAACAATATCTTAGCTTCATGTTCTTCTATATATCCTTCCGTATCCATTAACTCTTGATTAATGTTTGGAAATGTTTTTCTTCTTTTTTGTATACCCGGTTCCCAAGACATATTATTTAATTCTTTTTGACCAAAAATATTGTATATCAGTTTTCCATAAAGATTTACCTAATACTAATAATTTTGGAGTTAATTCTACACTCAACTCTCTTGAGCCACTAAAAACAAATTGACAACAATCACCATAGTCTCTTTGTAAGTTTCTCATACTATGAAAAACATAATTAAGGTTAAATTTCTTATAGCTTTGCTTATTATATTCAGCCATACTATGAAGAGGAGCCTCTATAACAATAAATAGATAACACCCCAAACTTTTACAACGATCTAACTCTTTTGCAAATCTAACGTATGAGTTTGTGACTGTAGCGCAGAAATCAGCGAAAGATTTTCTATCAACATGAGTATAATTATATAAATCACCACCAACAGCGTAGTCGCCAATATCTAATTTCATTATTTTGGACTTTTTAAACTTTAATGGTTGCTGTTCCCTAGTATCTACAAGAATATTAACATTTGAATAATCATTCCAGAACTCTTTTGGCAATTTTTGACCAAACATAGGTTCAACTAAACAATTTTTGCAAGCATCAGTATAACTGCCAAAATATTTTTTATAAATATCAATTTCAGGTAATCCATAAGTCGAAAGTTCAACAGAACTTAAACCCGACTTTAAATTCTTAGATTTAATTTTCTTATTTAATATTTCTCCTATATAGTTTTTTACAGCACCAAATGGTGCGGTATCACACCACTGCATTAATTGATGAGGCTGAGAAAAATCTTTTTCAAAATAATCATCATAGTTTTTAAATGGTAATAATTCACCAGTTAGTTTGTTTTTACGTTGAAAATGTTTGACATAATAATCGCCCAATAGCATTTCATGTTTTTTAACATGTGCATGGAGGCTTTTTAATGCGTCAAAAGACGCTTCACATTCTTTACAGTTAAATGACATGATTACTTTTTTATCCATCGCTCTTTATCTTTAGACCACGAATGATAAACTATGTCTATATGGTTAGGGTGTTGATCTCCATAACTAAAGAATCCTTTATTATTCCCTGTTTGATATAGTGATTGATTAAGTCTCATATTAAATAACGTCGTCCATATTTACGCCTAAGACTCTCGATTTCCATTCTGCCATTCCTTCAAGGCGGTGAGCTTCTTCTTTGACTAATGCTTTCTGCATTTCAGCGATACGAACCATGTTTTTTCGCTCATCTTGTTCTTGGAATAATTGAACTATTGATAAAATTGAAGCATTTTCTTTATTTCTGTTTTTCATTCTTTCTGCACGATCACCTTGCAGTTTTTTAGTCAAATTTTCGATTCTAGTTTCGCACTGATGATATTCGCTGCTTTTTGACTTAATAATTTCTGATAATCTATTAGTCATATCGCTTTGATCATTAGCTTCATCAAATAATTCATTTAGTTTGTTTAAATGTTTACTAACAACTTCCAAATTGATAATTTCTTTGCAAACGTTAAGATAAAGATTAATTTCATCAGCAGTAAGGTCTGGCTTGTCCCATGTTAAACGGACAAATTCTTGCTCAAATAACTCTCTATCATCTTTTGATAAATAATTATTCATCACACGGACAAAACGGGAATTAGCTAAGTTGATTCCAAGTTTTTCAACTCTAACTCTAAACTGCCTATTAAGTTTGTCTTCTTCTAAATTTGATCCAGTAGCATCATTAATCTTTTTAACAATTCTAGATGGAGATTTTGCAGGAATATAACTATTTAATAGCCCTGTATCTTGCGATGGAACAATGTCAGGGTTGATTTCTCTTAAAATATCTAAAACCGCACGCTGCTCAAGACTTAATGGTTTAATTTCTTTATCTGGAAATAATAATTCCGCAATTCTTAATGAAGAAAGACCAGATTGGGCTTGATTTACAATAAATTGTTTCTCTTGGTCAGTAAATTCTAAACCTTCTTTCTTTTCTTTTTTGGTTGTGCCAAAAGAAATTTCATTTTCAATCAAAAACTTCCTCACAAGTCGCCCTTCTTTGGCTCGACCGTCTAATAATTCATTATTAAAGCACTTTTGCGTTAATTCTATTAAAGAATTAATCTTTTCGCCATTTTCTTTAAGGAAATTTTGTTGCTCTTCAGTCAGTTTCATTGATTACGATGTCAAAATTTTTGATTATCTCTTCAGCTTTCTTTTGAAAGATAAATTTTAAGTTTTTCACTTGTCTGTATCCTGCTTTTCTTTTTTTCTCATTAGTTTTATAACCCATAAAAATTGCCACTTCTTCTTCTGAGCAATTTTGGAAGAATAACATAATATATGCTTGATAATGGATAACACTTAATTGATTCATCATATGTTCATTAAGTTTCTTTGCAGATAAATCATAAGAAAAATCATTATCTGGCAGAGAGGTAATTTCATTAATATGATTTTCAGTAGAAACAGTAATTTTTAAATCCAACCCTGCTTTTTTTTGACTAGACCATTTATCGTATAACTTGCATTGATTATCCTGAATACCTGTTCTTGTTACTGAACAAATATTATCACCCATATTAAATTGACATTTTATACAAGGGCGAACATAGTTTCCATAATGGTTTCGAACAAGGTTTCTTATCTGATTGGATATAATTCTTCCAATCCAAGGTTCCAAAGGTCTATCTTGATCCCACATATCCCATTTTTTATGGATATGTATTTTAATAATCTGCTCAACGTCCTCAAAATCAAACCAATTAATAGCATTAAGTTGCCATTTATTTTTCTGCTTTTTAATAGCAGTATCAATTATATCTGAGTTATCTTCAAATGTTTGCTTATCGCTTTTTTTCATCGATGAAGTCATCTATTGATTTCCTGCGACTACCATTATAAGCTTTGGTATTATCGCCAAATAAACTACCAAAAGTAAAAGAATGGTTTCCCCCGTCAGATTCAATATCAACATCTAACCTATGAATATTAGGAACAAAATCCACTCCTGTTTCGTCCTCTTCTAAGTCATCATACTCTTCTTGAACATTAACTTGAGATGGCGTGGTATTTTTTGCAACAGATATAGAAGATAAGCCCGTCCCGCATTTTGTACAGAAATTTGGTTTAGCTAAACTATATTGGATCTTGTTGCCACAACTAGAACAAAAAATATGATTCATACCTATACTTATAATATAAATAGTAAACCATACTTTTTCAATAATAAGACAAAAATATCTTTTAATATTAGCTTTTCGCAGCTTTAGCGTGATATGTTATTGTCAACTATATTTACACGATACTTAACCATTTAGTCTCTTGATAATGAATTTAAGTATTTGACTTCTGACAATATCCGCTTCTGTAAATGTAAATGCACAAATACCATTGCTTTCTGAAATATGATCATCAAATATACTAAACATCTGATCAAACCCACCGCGACCATTAATATCGCTTTGCATAAAATCACCACAGATTATTATTTTGGTATCTTCTCCTATGCGAGTAATCAATGTAGTAAGTTCTTTAAATGTAAAGTTCTGTGCTTCGTCAGCAACAATCAATTTGTTATTCCAAGACGCTCCTCTAAGAAAGTTGATTGGTGCGGCAGCAATTTTTTCCTGACTTTTAAGGAATGCAACGTCTCCTGCATGAATAATCTCTTCTAGTTTATCATAAAGAGGCATTAAGAATGGATCAAATTTTTCAGCAATATCTCCCGGAAGCGAACCCAATCCTTTGTCTGCGCTTTCTGCAATACTTCTAATATAAATTAAATCTTTTTCTTTATTTTCTTGCATTATTTGCAATGCTCCATAAAGAGAGATGTAAGTTTTCGAAGTTCCTGCTGGTCCCGAAATAAATATAATTTTATTTTCGGGGTTGAGAATTATATCTAATAAAGTTTTCTGTTTATCAGTAAATTTAAATTTTCTATTTTTGAATTTAATTGGTTGATTTAAAGTATTTTTAATATCTGGTAAATCAAATTCTTTCCTTTTCACCCTCGCAGCTTTTTTAATTGCCATGTTCCTTTTATTACACTATAAGTTCTTTGATAGATACATCAGTTAATAAAATATCTCCTTCTTGTATGCTATTTTTTTGTGATAAAATATATGATCCAGAGTTCATATTTAATGTAGAAGAAATTGTTCCAGCATTATCTTTTAAAACAATACTTAATCCTGTAGTTAATTTAGAGCCAGAGTAATTAATAAAATACGGCAAGTCTGTAGAATTTATATCCATTTGCCTTTCGACCGAATCTAATATTATGTTTGAAGGAATTATTGAACCAATATTATAAATAGGAGTTCTATTACAGCTTACAGCATATTTGATAGAGTTCTGCACTATATCTGTAATTGGCGCTATATTTGATAAAGAACAAGTATTTCCATTAATCATATTATTAACAAAACCAGTTTTTAAATTAGCAGTTTGATAATATGTAGCATCAACATTGACATAAGAATCGGCTCTTGAAACAGTTGTAGTTTTAGTCGGAATATAATCAGTAGAATAAGCTAAATCTTCTAATTGTGCGCCATAGACATCTATAGAATCACCATTTGCTGGTATTTGAATTCCCACTTGTTGATCATCTTTATTATATGGAAAAGTAAATCTTTGCCATGCACTTGTTATTCCATATATAGGACTATAAGTAATTCCACTATTTAAAGTATAATTAATTGGTCCAAAGCCATATCTTCTTCTTAAATGAATCGAAAATGCTCTATCCTTTATTGAGTTCTGTTTATTATTGTATATTAAAGAACATAAACCAGTACCTGTTACAGTTGTAGGTATAAATTGCAAGCTTTTTGATAGATCTACTGATGCTAAATTATAATTAATATATTTTGAAGGTATTTGAATATTAGGACCAGTAATTGAAAGTCCTGCGGATGCTTGCAAACCTATGTTTGGATTAGGATTAAAAACATTAGACTGACTTACATTTTTATATCTCATCTCGACTATATTTGAGCCGAAAAGTAAATGCACTTGAAAAGTTTGAGTTGGGTTGACAGAATTTGGTGATCCTCCTACAGCATTATATTCTACAACAAATCTATCACTTAATTGTTGATACCAAATAGATCCAACACTACTACCTAAATCCTTCCAATAAGCTGCTATCAATCCTCCATAAGAACCATTAATTGAAAAAGGAAAATTTTGATTTTGGTAATTAGTATAACCTGAATTTATTAGCGCAGTATCATTAAGATTTAATAAACCATTATTGCCAATATATATTTTATTATAATTTGACCCATAAATATAAAAATATTTAGAACCAGTTAAGAGAATACCAGTAGATAAATCGGCATTAGTTGCAGATGTCAAATATGTAGCTCTTGTAGCTGTTCCAGTTATGGTTGCATATGTATAAGATTGAGAATTATCTATAGCATAAGTAGTATCTGTAATTATTGTATTTACTGAACTGATAAATCTCGCTTTTAAACCTCCAGTTGGATCTGTCACTCGATCATTCGGGATTACTCCAGAAGAATTTAGCTGAGTCCATGATCCAGTAAGATCTTCACTATACAATAATAAGTTAGTAGAACCTTTTTGATTTAATTGAGAAATTGTAGTAGCTTTATTTAAATTAATTTCGGGGCTTTGAGTTGATATATAATTTGCCGAAAGAGTTACTGCTTTATGTGGCTGAATATTAATATCATAGTTGCTTAAATAACATCCAGAATAAACATTATTATTTAATTTTATTGTATATAATGAATCGCCCGTAGAATTTAATATTTTATTTAGCGCCTCAGAACAATTAGTATTTAAATAAGAATTAAAAGAAATCTTAGTCTGTAACGCACCACCATTCACAAATTCGGCATCTTGATTAATGTTTGAATCAATGGTTCTTTTGCCCACAGATGCAGATTGAGTATCAATTGATATGCTTGCCGCAGGGATGTAAGAGAAATTTGTTCCCAAAACTAATTTGTTTCCAGCCCTAGCATAACCAGTATAATCACCAAAATATTGTGCCGAAACTATTCCTGTAGCATTTGAATAAGTCGCAGCTTTACGATATCCTAAATCATCTGTTCCCGTAGGATCATTGATTGCATTATAAATACCAGAAATTGGATACGGAAGTCCTGAACATAAAATTCCAGTATATGCACTTGTCTGTGCATCATACCAACCAGAAGCAAAACCTATTCCCGATCCGGTAAAATAAACATATGGCTGATCTGGCATATAATTAGGCATAGATACCACATAAGTATCAGTAGCCTTAAACCATTCTAATGATTTATAAAAAGGATCTATAAAACTATTTGTATAAAAATTTGTATAACTTATACCACCTTCTGCCGTAAAAAATGGAAAAAAATCAGGAAAAAAGCTTGTCGGATCTAATGGATCAATCAACCTACTACCATCCAAGTTATAAAATCTCAATGTGCGAAACTTAGGAATCAAAACTTGCACATCCTGTCCATTTGCTGAATATATGTTTGGGGCAAAGAGTTCATCTGATGTCGTATCTATATTCCCAGATACCCTCGTCAATGGACTGTTTAAATATTGGATTGTCGTTTTTTGATCTTCATTGTTATTATATATGATTAAAGAATTCGCATTTCCACTAGGATCGTAAACATTAACCGCAGAATTAGTCAATTCAGTGTTATCTTCGTTTCTAATAAATAGTGGGGTATTGCTGTAGTTCATTTTTTTTTATTTTTCCTTTTGCCTGTGGTATTTACACCATATTTGGTTTTTTTAAAATAGGGGCTGGGATTTTTTTTCACTCTACGTTTATTTTGGTTTTTTACTTTTTTCAAAATACGGTCCCGTATTTTTTTCACTTTACGTTTAGGGCTTTTGTGAAAAATAGATTAGCAATTTACAGGATGGTCCCCCCCCCGCTATCTCAGATCTAACAGTTCCAAAGTTCTCAATAATGGGGGGGGTGACATAGGGCAAGGGGGCATCATGTCGAGCATAAAATAAATTAATTTTCATACAGAAAGTTCTTGAGTGATCGCTGGTTTTTCTTTATCCTTTGGCCATGCAAGACACCACTGCCCAACTCCTCGCTGACCTAGCCGCCGTTACCGCTCGCTTCGAAGCGTTGGCACAACGCACAAGCGACAATGCCCAAGCGTTCATCGAAGGTCTGAAAGAGGACAAAAAAAACTTTGATAATAGCAAAAAACTTCTCGCATAAGCTGATCCATTCAACTATCCTTTGGCCATGACCACTTCGACTCTTCCATTTGCAATCGGCACTCTGACAACGCAAGGCATCTTCCTTGGTATGCAAGGCAAGCTCGCACGTTTCGAGAAGAACTATGGCGCACGCACTAGCCCTCGCCTTTGCTCTCCTAAGCTCGCCCAAGTCATCACGCAAGAGCAAGAAGACGCTCGCCTTGCTGGTGAGGATGCTTGCCGCGCTCGCGGCTTCTGGGGTCACGCTGCCATCCTTACTGGTGACGCTGCCCGCGCTGCCCTTGGCCTTGCCTAATACCTAACGCCTCGCAAGAAGCCAACCCTTTACCCTATACCATACACCATGACCGCAACCCTAAGCAATAGACAACAAGCCGCCCGCCTAGTCAATCAAGCTGTCAAGCTCCTAAGCCATGGGGCTGTCTGCATGTCAGACTTGGCTGATACCTTCAACCTATGCGCTGGCTTGGATGAGCTGGAGGAACTGATAGAGCAAGCCGATGAGTTCATATTTATGCAAGACTTGCAATACGTAGCGCAAGACATAGCTTGCCAACTGCTAGAAGAAGAAGGCTTCCCCGTCTAACACCTAACACCTAACACCTAACACTATGCACCTGACACAAAAGAACCTTGAGACGCTATCGCACATGGGCTTTCCCATGTATAGTGGATGCCGTAACGAAGCCCTTGCCTTTGCTATAGATGAGCTAGGCATTCCTTTGGATGAGATCATCCGCAAGCTATCAGATGACACAGTGCTTGCCGCCATCTTCCATTGCATCCAAGTCATGGGCCTCATGCCTGACGATGACTGATATGTATAGTATAGCTTCGGCTATGTCATAAGTATAGCTCATGCCTAAACAGCATGGGCTGCACTGTATGCACTGACTGCTTCTGTAAGTCGCTTAGTATCAACGACTTATGGCGGCGGCCCCGCCGCGCCGTCATAACTCGCTTATAATCAAGCACTTATGCAGGTGTTAGATCCTGTTAGATACGCTGTTAGATGGCTGTTAGGGAATGCTGTCAAGCAAAATAGTAAGAAAAAAAAGATGAAAAAAGGCAAAAAAGATCTTGCGCGAGGTCAATTCTGCCGCTATACTTTGGCCATGTTCACGGAGGACCAAATCACCCAAGGCGCAAAAGCCGCTCTCAATCATCTCACCCTTGCAAGCTATGAATTCAACCGCATTCTCAAACCTGAAATTTCCCCGCAACGCTGGGAACTTGTATACGGAACGGAGCTTGTTAAAAAAATGGAAATCGCTTTTCAAGAAAAAAAAGCTTTGACAATCGACGTTTAATCCTTTATTCTCACCCCGTAACCAATGAATACCATGACCCTGAATTATAATACCCCATCCGCTAAGATCGCTTCCGACCTCGTTGGGAAAACCGTTCGTTACTTCGCTAACAAGTCCAGAGTGACAAAAAGCGGCGTCCGCCTTTTCAAAATTGAAAGCGTGGAAAACGTGGATTTCGCCGCCAAGACTGGCAAGCGGTATGTGACCGTTCTTGCCCGCGACATTGACGACGGCGGAATTGCCAAATATCGGAATCTGCAACTCGCAGGAATTGATTTGATCGTCTAACCAAAATGTCCTAAGCATGACAGAAAAAGGCTGCACCTTTCTAACCAAACCTAACAGAAATCAACAGATGAAAAATCTAATCCTCACTCTCATTTTTTCCGCCCTACATATTCTGATTTTTATGATTGCCCGCGAATATCTCGGCATGAAAGGCGATTCGAATTTCCTCCTTTTCTGGGCAATGCTTGGCGTTACATGGTCGCAAGCAATTCGCGCCGAAGTCAAGAAATAATTTCTAGCAGAGTGGACATGGCAGGGCGCGTTCTTTTTGGCGAGAGAACGCGCCCGAATGTCAAGCAAAATAAATCAAAAGTCATAAGTCGCTCATTATCAACGAGTTACGGCGGAGCCGCCGCCCCGCCGCTATAAGTCACTGATAATCAACGAGTTACATATGGTGTTAGATAGCTGCTAGACTACTGTTAGGCGATACTGTCAAGCGAAATAGTGAGAAAAAAAAGATTAAAAAACACAAAAAAGATCTTGTCGTGGGGTAAGATTTCCCCTACTATCTGGGCATGAGCTTGCTCCCATTCCCAGCCGATTCCGCCGAATACGAAGAATACACCAGCGTCATGAACGCGATGGCCGACGAGGCCGAAGCGTCCACGCCCGACTACTCGCCCGACGAGGAGGGCGATGATCTCCGCGCTCGCGAGGAGGACGACCAATACGAGCGCGAAGATCCAGAGGATCGCTATCTTGACGCGAGCTGGGAGGATAGCAATGAGAGGAACATGGAAGGCTGCTGCGGCGATTTCTGAAATCTAACGAAAACTAACACCCCGTTAGTTCGACCCATGCCTCGTCGCGGCATGGGTCGTGATGCTCGCACTAACTGCCGTCACAACTCGTTGAATATCAGCGACTTACGGCGGCGGGGCGGCAGCGCCGCCATAACTCGTTGAAAACCAGTGACTTATGAAGATTTCCGAAATCTGTAACTCATTGATAATCAATAGCTTATTGTCTATTTATCACACATCTATTTATAGCCTATTTGTTTATAGCCTATTTACAAAGGATCTATTTACAAAGGATCTATTTGCAAAGGATCTATTTACAAAGGATCTATTTGCAAAGGATCTATTTGCAAATGAACTAGTCTGTCAAGCGTAAAAATAATTCTTTT
>Ga0209829_10000060_pt1 | contig 90647 bp, 75 predicted proteins | sample C_140205_EF_Meta_FD_187311 | JGI IMG/M metagenome (GOLD analysis project Ga0209829, IMG submission 187311) | Freshwater microbial communities from Lake Croche, Canada to study carbon cycling - C_140205_EF_MetaG (SPAdes) (version 2) | ecosystem: Environmental > Aquatic > Freshwater > Lake...
TCCGGGCGGGCGGCGCGCGGCCAAAGAAAACTTTTTGTTTTGCTCCGAGGCTGTGGCTCTGGATTTGTGTTTGAAATGCCGAAATCTGATTGAAAGCGCGGATTCTTCTCGCTGCCGGCGTGCGTTTTTGTATTGTAACAAAAATAAAACGGACCCAAGTCCGGATTTGGAAATATGATGGAACCCAAAGCTGACATCGCACTCATCGGCCTGGCCGTGATGGGGCAAAATTTGATTCTTAACATGAACGACCACGGCTTTACCGTCGTGGCCTACAACCGCACGGTTGACAAGGTGGACCATTTTCTGGCCCATGAGGCCCGGGGCACCCGGGTGCTGGGGGCCCATTCCATCGCCGACATGGTTGCGCAGCTCAAGCGTCCGCGCCGGGTGATGATGCTCGTCAAGGCCGGCAAGCCGGTGGACGAATTCATCGAGCAACTTCTCCCGCACCTGGAGCCGGGCGACATCATTATCGACGGTGGAAATTCGTTGTTTGAGGACACCAACCGCCGTGTGAAGCACGTGGAAAGCAAGGGGCTTTTGTATATCGGCACCGGTGTGAGCGGCGGCGAAGAGGGGGCGCGCAAGGGCCCCAGCATCATGCCCGGCGGATCGCCTCAGGCATGGCCTCATGTGAAGGAGATTTTCCAGAGTGTTGCGGCCAAGGTTGCCGACGGGGCGCCCTGCTGCGACTGGGTTGGCGAGAATGGGGCGGGCCATTACGTTAAAATGGTTCACAACGGCATTGAATATGGCGACATGCAGTTGATCTGCGAGGCCTACAACATTTTGAAAAACGGGCTGGGTTTGGGGGCCGGGGAGATGCACGAGGTGTTTGCCGATTGGAACACCGGTGAATTGGACTCTTATCTCATAGAAATCTCCCGGGACATTCTGGCCAAAAAGGATGAGGACGGCGCGCCGCTGGTGGACAAGATTCTTGACACGGCCGGCCAGAAAGGCACCGGCAAATGGACGGTGGTCAACTCGCAGGACTTGGGCATCCCGATCACCCTGATGGCCGAGGCGGTATATTCGCGCTGCGTATCGGCCTTGAAGGACGAACGGGTCAAAGCCTCCAGAAAACTCAAGGGCCCCAAGTCCGCGATGGCGGCGATTGCCGGAAACCCGGCGCGGAGAAAGCAGTTCATTGCGGACATCCGGGACGCGCTCTACTGCTCGAAAATTGTCAGCTACGCCCAAGGCTATATGCTGATGCGGGCGGCGGCCAAAGAATACGGCTGGAATCTGAATTATGGCGGCATCGCGCTGATGTGGCGGGGTGGCTGCATCATCCGTTCCCGGTTTCTGGGGAAGATCAAGGATGCTTATGATCACAATCCCAAGCTGATGAACCTGATGCTCGACGACTATTTTCGCGGGGAGATCAAGCGCTGTCAGAAGGGGTGGCGCAACGTTGTGGCTACCGCGGCCAAGCGCGGCATCCCGGTGCCCGCCTTCAGCACCGCCTTGGCTTTCTACGATCAGTATCGCAGCGCCGTGCTGCCGGCCAATCTGCTTCAGGCGCAGCGCGACTATTTTGGCGCCCACACCTATGAGCGGGTGGATAAGCCCCGGGGTGAGTTTTTCCACACCAACTGGACCGGGCGGGGCGGCACGACTTCTTCCAGCACCTACAACGTGTGAGAATCTGCCGGGTTCAATCCGGCCGGACGCCTTGGGGCGTCCGGCCTTTTTTTAGTTCGGTCTGTTTGCCAAAGACCGGGGTTGTCTCGGTTCAGTTTTCTTGACCTTCCCTGACCGGATCGCCGACGCTCCTCTTCTATGCCAAGACACTACTGGCTGGTAAAACAGGAACCCGAAGCCTATTCGTGGTCCGCTTTTGTTCAGGACGGCAGGACGGCGTGGACAGGCGTCCGGAATTTCCAGGCGCGCAATAACTTGCGCGCCATGAAAACGGGCGACCTCGCTTTTTATTACCACAGCGTCACGGATAAAAAGATTGTCGGCGTGGCTCGCGTCGAGCGGGAGGCTTATCCCGATGCCACCGCCACGGAGGGGGATTGGTCCTGTGTGGATTTGGTTCCCGTGAAGCCCTTGAAAACCCCGGTCAGTCTTGAGCAGATCAAACTTGATCCATTGCTCCAATCCATGCCGCTGGTCAAACAATCGCGGTTGTCGGTGACGCCCCTGACGGTGGAGCAGGTGGATCGGTTGCTGTTTCTTTCAGGCACCCGATCGATCTGATGCCATCAAGCCTGGTCTGAACTCAGTCTGCAGTTTTGAGCGGCAGGTGACCCCGAACGACTTGGGTGTGTGGTTGGTTTAATGTGCCGGCCAAACTTCAGCGGGGCAGTGGCGGCTGGATGCTAAAAATTCCGGTGCGGTCCGCGAGGCGGACGTTGATAAATCCAAGGCGCTGGAGAATCCGCCCAAATAAGCGGGAGGAAACGGCTGGGACAGTGTGTCGTGAAAAGCAAAAGGGCGCGGTTTCATGGAAACCGCGCCCCTTGCTTCAAAATCACTTCGCACCCTGATCGATCCAAGCCCGGATGAGTCCGACCTCGTCCTTGGTCAGGGCGGGGATGTGGGCTTTGTTGTTTTTGGGCGGCATCCAGTCCTCTTCGTCGCCGATACGAGCCACATCCACTATCAGCACGCTTTTGTCGCTGCTGCCCGGGCGGACGACCTTGCCGTCCCCGCCACCCTTCATCACGTTCTCAAGGGTATCAAGCCGCAGCTTGCCTTTTGGTTTCTGTTCGCTGTGGCATTTGATGCAGGATTTTTCAAAGATCGGCTTGATGTCTCCAGCAAAGGTGACGTTGGGCTTGGAAGATGCCGGGGGAAGCTTGGTTAGGTCGACGGCTTCGGCAAGCGCCAGAGGAGCAATGCAGAGGGTTCCTACAACCGTGAGAAGATTGATTTTGTTCATAAATAAAACGTTTCGATTTTTTACTAAGACGTTCAGCAGGTCAACAGGTTTCATTTATCCACCGGAAATTCAACGGTTGCTGTTTTTGCTGCAAACCGGGCTGTCCGGCGGCGGTTAAGGTTTGGGCTGTTGCCGCGGTGCCAGCCGCAGAACTCGCAACTCGGGTTTTCCATTCTTCGGTTTGGGCTCCAATCCGTAGCGGACGGCTCTTCCTATCACCGCTTCGTCCAGTGTGGCGGGTTTTGTGCCCGCAAAGAGCTTCGTCTGCGGGGTCAGAAGGAACACGTTCGTGGCGGAGTGGTGAGTCAAGGCGGGCGGACCGGATGCAATGGTGACGGATTGGTTTTGCCTGTCTACTGCCAGAAGCGTGCCTAGAAACAGCGGTTCGACGGGTGGGATGCGGGGGAAGGAGGCCGAGGGGGCATTGGTTGCGGTTTTGCCCGGTAGATTGGTTGATGCACCGTCACTTCGCCTGAGAGCAGTCTGGGGCCTTTCACCGGTGGATGGGGACGGAATGGAGGGTTGGGCCTTGATTGAGCCGGCAAGAAGTCCGGCCAGCAGTGCTAATGTGAGTTTTTTCATGGGATGGGTCGGTTGTTAACGGGTGATCCTTGCCATGATCTGGCATGAGGTTCAACTCTTAGGCACGCCTGTGAGAGCCGGTGCCGGAGTAAGCAGGAGTAAAGCAGGCCTGAACCGGGAACGGAGCGGGGCCTGCGCCCCGCTCCGTCGCTGCTCGGGGAGCGATCCCGCTTAGATAGTTGGCAGCACGGCCCCGTCCTTGAGGATATCGTGTTCGTGGGGCATTGGCGGGCGGAGTGTGCGGAAGCTGCCCCAGGTCATTTTGGACGGGTCGGTGTAGAGCAGTTCCGGGCCGTAGGTGTACTTGGAGTTGAGAATGTCGTCCCATTCCACCACTGAGCCGCTGTAGGCGGCTTCGCGGCCCATGATCGCTGTCAAGGTGCTGTCGGTAATCTGCTTCACTTCGTTCATCTCTTTTTCATTGATGATGGCGGTGATGAGGTCGACGTGTTCCTGGACCTGGGGTTCGAGGGTTTTGCCCTCGAAGCGCCAGGAGTCGCCGCCCAGAGGCTTGATGCTTCCGGCGGGATTGGAGGTGCCTTTGCTGCCGACGACCGCCTCGCTTACCGACCCGAAGTCGCGTTTGATCTGGCCGCAATAGCTGTGCAGATGGACGCCGTTGGCGTATTCAAACTCGACGGCGAAGTTGTCCCAGATTTCGCCGGGCTTCTCGCCCAGTTGCTGGCGTCCGCCCATGCCCCAAGCCTTGACCGGGGTGGCACCGGCCACCCAGTTGCACACATCCAGATTGTGGACGTGCTGTTCGACGACATGGTCGCCGCACAACCAGATATAGTGATACCAATTGCGGATCTGGCGTTCCAAATCGGTGTTGCCATTCATCCCGCGGTGCCAGATGGGGCCGGTGTTGACCCAGTAGGCGCGCAGAGCCGTGACATCCCCGATGGCGCCGTCATGGATTCGTTTGATGGTCTCGATGTAGTGCGGGTCATGACGTCGCTGGGTGCCGACGGCTACCTTGAGGCCCTTTTTCTTGGCGGCTTCGCCGGCGGCATACATCAGGCGCAGGCCCGGTCCGTCCACGGCCACGGGTTTTTCGCAAAAGACGTTCTTGCCCGCGGCGACCGCGGCGGTGAAATGGCCCGGGCGGAAGCCCGGGGGCGTGGCCAGAATGACGTAGTTGACTTCGGGCACCTGAAGCGCCTTCAAATAGGCGTCGAAACCGCTAAAACACTTGTCGTCGGCCACGCCGAAATGCTTCTTGGCATTGGCGGCCGACTCCGGGAACAAATCCGCCACGGCGACGATTTTGGCATCGACTCCGGTGACCTTGGCGGCCTCCAGGAAGTTGCCGCCCGCGCCGGTGCCGCGGCCGCCCACGCCCACGATGGCGACGTTGAGGGTGCGTTTGTTTTGAGCCCGGACAAGGTTGGGGAAACTCACGGTGGCTGCCGAGGCTGCCACGAGGGAGCTGGTCTTCAAGAATTGCCGCCGGGAGAGGGCTGACAGCACGTTTTCTTCCTGGTTGATCATAGTAATTTTATGGTTGTTGTTGAGCGTGTGTGAAGACTAACAACGCCGGTGGCGAAATCCATTTTTATTTTCACCCATTTGCGGTTGGGTTTGCCGGTGCCGGGAGCCGGGGCGGGCGGCCTGATTGACTCATTTGCGCCATTGCCTAAATCCCATCGATCGGCTACCCAATCATCTCATCAATCAACGGTTTCAATTGCGAATGGAAAAGTTCAAAAGCCTGTCCGTCGTTGCCTGGGGATGTCTGCTGCTTTGCCTGGCTTCGCCCGCTGTCGGGGCCGGGAGCATCAGCTACAACCGCGATATACGCCCGATTCTTTCCGACGACTGTTTTCACTGTCACGGTCCCGACCAGAAGACGCGCAAGGGGAAGTTCCGGCTGGATGTGCGCGAGGATGCGGTAGCCAAGGGGGCCATCGTGCCCGGAAAGCCCGGGGAAAGCGGAATCATCCAACGGCTGCTGACCAAGGATCCGGAGGAATTGATGCCGCCTCCGGAGGCGCACAAGACCGTCACTTCTGCCCAGCGGGACATGTTGCGCCGTTGGATTGCCGCCGGTGCGAAATACGAGAAACACTGGGCTTATGTCCCTCCAGTCAAACCCGTTCTGTCTTCGGACCGCGGTGCTGTTGACGCCCTCATCCGCCGGCGTTTGAATGAGGTGGGACTCAGGCCTGCATTGCCGGCCGACCGCCGGACTCTGGCGCGCCGGCTTTACTTTGATTTGATTGGCCTGCCTCCGGGCGCCGGGGATGTGGAGGCCTTTGTGCAGGACAAGTCGCCCGCAGCCTTTGCCGGGCTGGTGGAAAAACTGCTCGCCTCTCCGCAGTTTGGCGAGCGGATGGCCATTGGCTGGCTGGACGTCGTCCGCTTTGCCGACACCATCGGCTATCATTCCGATAATCCGCGCAATGTCTGGCCCTATCGGGACTATGTCATCAAGTCGTTCAACCAAAACAAACCCTTTGACCAGTTCACCCGGGAACAGTTGGCGGGGGATCTGTTGCCGGGCAGCACTGCCGAGCAGAAGGTGGCCTCATGTTTCAATCGACTCCTTCTGACCACCGAGGAGGGCGGCGCACAATCCAAGGATTATGAGGCCCGCATGCTGACCGACCGGGTGCGGGCGGTCAGTGCGGTATGGCTGGGCCAGACCGTGGGTTGCGCCCAGTGCCATGACCACAAGTTTGACCCGATCAAGCAGCGGGATTTTTACGCGCTCGGCGCATTCTTTGCCGACATAGAAGAACCCATTATTGGACGCAGAGAGTCGGGTCTGCTGGTGCCGGATGAAAAGCAGGCAGCCGAACTTGCGCGGCTGCGGGCCGAAGTCAGGAGTCTGGAAACCGGTTTTAATTCCCCCCATCCCGAATGTGAGGAGGCGTTCATCAAATGGAATCGTGAACAATCCCAGCTTGCTCTGGAGGACAGCCGCTGGACTTCTCTGACTCCCGCCCGCGCGGTGGCTGCCGGGGGGGACAAACTGCAGATACAGTCCGACCAATCCGTTCTCGTCGCCGGAAAAAAGAAGCCAGAGACGGACGTTTACACACTGGATCTGACCAATTTTCCGTCGGCGATTCAAGCCTTGCGCATTGAGGCACTGCCCTCCGAGTCGCTTCCGGGCAAAGGCCCCGGCCGGGCCGGGAACGGCAATTTCGTTTTGTCCCGCGTGCTGGCAAGTATCGAACACACCAACGGCGCGAGCGACCCGCTTCAATTCGTTTCCGCCCGCGCCAGCTTCGAACAATCCATGGCGGCGGACCAGACCCCCAACAAATTGTGGAGCGCCGCCTCGGTGATCGATCCCCAGGCCAAGGGCGAATTCACCGGCTGGGCCGTTCTGCCCGAGGTCGCCAAACCACAACAAATCATTCTGGATTGCGGCCGGCTGCTGGCGTTGAACCGGGGCGACACCTTGAAGGTTGTGCTACAGCAGAATCACGGCCACGGCAACCATACTCTGGGCCATTTCAGGCTTTCTGCTACCACCAACACGGAGGCACTCCGGGGTCCTTTTGTATTCCCTCTCGCCAAGGAAATCGACGATGTCTTGGCCGTGCCCTCCGGCAAGCGCGACCAAGCCCAGAGGGACAGGGTGTGGGAGTATTTCAAGAAGCATTCTCCGGAGTTCGCGACGCTGCGCACGAATCTTGCCGGGGCTCGCAAGACTTTGACTGCCTATGAGGATTCCCTCCCGCACTGCCTGGTTTCCGTCACCAACGCCCAGCCCAGAACGGTGCGGGTGTTGCCCCGGGGCAATTTCCTGGCGGACACCGGCGATATCATGCAGCCGGCCCTGCCTGCCTACCTTGCGGGGCCTGAAACGAAATCCGGCGGGCGCCGGTTGACCCGTCTCGATCTGGCCGACTGGCTGGTGTCCCGAGAAAATCCGCTCACCGCCCGCGTGGTGGTGAACCGGCTTTGGAAACAGTTCTTCGGCTGCGGCCTCTCCAAGGTGGTCGATGATCTGGGGGCGCAGGGGGAACTGCCGCCCAACCAGCCATTGCTCGACTGGCTGGCGTGTGAATTCATGGACAGCGGCTGGGATCTGAAGCACATGGTTCGCCTTATGGTAAACAGTCAGGCCTACCAGCAGACCTCGGTGTCCCCGAAAAAGCTTCGGGACCGCGATCCGCTCAACCGGGAGATAGCCGCGCAAAGCCGCTGGCGTCTGGATGCGGAGTTGGTCCGGGACAATGCGCTGGCGGTTTCCGGATTGCTGGTGGAGAAGATCGGCGGGCCCAGCACAAAGCCCTACCAGCCTGAGGGTTACTGGGAAAATCTGAATTTCCCGGCCCGCAGCTATGAGGCCAGCACCGGGCCGGATCAGTACCGGCGCGGACTCTATGCGTGGTGGCAGCGCTCCTATTTGCACCCGAGCCTGCAGGCCTTTGATGCGCCGACCCGGGAAGAATGCGCAGCCGAGCGCAACCGTTCCAACATCCCGCAGCAGGCCTTGGTGCTCTTGAACGACCCAACGTATGTGGAAGCCTCCCGTGCCTTGGCTGTCCGGATGTTGAAAGAGGGCGGGGCGGATCCGTCAACGCGACTTGCTTGGGCGTGGCGTCAGGTGCTTAACCGCACCCCGCGCCCTGATGAGATCAAATCCGTTCAGGCCTTGCTTGACAAGGAATTGGCCGAATATCGCGCTGATAAAACCGCGGCCCAAGCCTTGCTGAAAACCGGCCAAAACACCACGCCCCCGGAAACCGATCCTGTGGAACTGGCGGCTTGGACCAATGTGGCCCGTGTCCTTTTGAATCTCCACGAAACCATCACCCGCTCCTAACCCGGCATGAATCCGCATCCCGAACTCAGGCAGTTTCTGGCCCAGCGCCAGACCCGGCGCACTTTTCTCGGCCGCACTTCTCAGGGGATCGGCGCTTTGGCGCTGGCCTCCCTGCTCAATCCGCGCCTTCTGGCCGCCTCCTCCGCGGCCCGCAAGGACAAGTGGACCGGCGCAGCCTATCCGCTCGATTATCCGCAGAAGGTCAAGCGTGTCATCTGGCTGAGCATGGCCGGAGGCCCCTCGCACTTGGAGACTTTTGATTACAAGCCCAAGCTCACTAAAATGCACGGGGAGGCCATGCCCGCTTCCTTCACCGAGGGCAAGCAAATCGCCCAGTTGCAGGGCCAGAAGCTGGTCTGTTTCGGCCAGCAGCATGGGTTCAAAAAATTCGGCCGCAATGGCACCGAGATATGCGAGCTGTTCCCCCACATCGGCTCGGTCTTGGACGATATCTGTCTGATCCGCTCGATGACCACCGAAGCGATCAATCACGATCCGGCCCATATGTTCATGAACACCGGTTCACAGATTGCCGGACGCCCCAGCATGGGGGCTTGGTCCACTTACGGCCTAGGCACCGTTTCGGAAAACCTGCCCGGCTTTGTGGTGCTGACTTCCCTTGGCCGCGGCGGACAGAACCAGCCCATCGCCGCTCGCCAGTGGGCTGCCGGCTTGCTCCCCAGCCGGTTTCAGGGCGTTCACCTGCGCGGCAAGGGGGATCCCGTTCTTTATCTCAGCACCCCCTCCGGCGTCACCCACACCCAGCAAAAGGATGTGGTCGACACCATCAATGCCATCAACGCCAAATACGACACGATCGTGGACGACCCGGAGATTGCGACGCGAATCGTGCAATACGAGATGGCTTTCAAGATGCAGACCAGCGTGCCGGAGTTGATGGATATCAAACCGGAGGGTGCCAAGACGCTGGAACTCTATGGATGCAAGCCCGGTGACGGATCGTTTGCATCAAACTGCCTGCTGGCCCGCCGGCTTGCCGAACGGGGCGTCCGGTTCATCCAGCTTTATCACAAGGATTGGGACCATCATGGCGGGTTGAAGGACGGCATCAAGTTCAAGGCCGAGGAGATCGACCGTGCCTGCATGGCCCTGATTACCGATTTAAAGCAGCGGGGCATGTTTGAGGACACGCTGATTGTGTGGGCTGGTGAATTCGGGCGCACTCCGATGAGCCAGGGCGGTGACGGTCGGGACCATCATAACGCCGGGTTCAGCATTTGGCTGGCCGGCGGAGGCGTGAAGCCGGGCATGGTTTACGGCGCCACCGACGAGCTGGGCTATGCCGCCGTTGAAAACCCCATCGACGTCCATGATCTGCACGCGACGATGCTCCGGCTGATGGGCGTTGAGCACAAAAAACTTTCGGTGAAGTTTCAGGGCTTGGACGTGCGGCTTACGGGAATCGCCGGCAAGACTATCGATGGCATCTTGACCTGAAGCGTTGCGGCTCATCTCAACTTTTGGTTGTCACAGCAGAGGTGCTAATCCAGTGAAATTCCTGACTTTGCTTGCCTGTTTTGCCGGTCTGTGCCGCGCGCTGGCGGCACCGGAAATGTTATTGCCGGGCGACTCGATGTCGGCTTGGCGCGACTCCCGCGGGTGGATGACGGCCTGCCGGGTGGCGCTGGTCCAAACCGGCGGCCAACAATTCGTGATTGCCCCTGGGGCGGGAATCCTGGTCAACGGCGAGCAGGGACGGGCGGCAGATCTTGTCAGCCGTGAGGTGTTTGGAGACGCCCAGTTCCATGTGGAGTTTTGCATCCCGAGGCATTCGAACTCCGGCGTTTATCTCATGGGCCGCTACGAGGTCCAGATCTACGATAGTTTCGGCGTGGTGAAGGACAAGTATCCCGGCCTTGAGTGCGGCGGAATCTATCCCCGCTATGACAGCCAGCGGCATGAATACGAGGGGCATTCGCCAGCCGAGAATGTCAGCCGTCCCCCGGGCCTGTGGCAGTGTTTCGATATCACCTTTCAGGCCCCGCGTTTTGATGCCCACGGGCGCAAGACGGAGAATGCCCGGATCCTGAAGGTCATTCACAACGGCCGCTTGGTTCAGGAGAATGTCGAGTTGACCGGCCCCACGCATGGCGGTTACGAGGGCGAAAAACCGGCGGGCCCGTTGCGACTGCAAGGGGACCACGGGCCCGTCGCCTATCGTAATCTGCGCATCACCCCCCTCTGACACACCGCGGTTAGGATATCGTTCGGTTTGCAGGGCGCATCTTCATGTGCGTTGGACTGGGGGCGGATCCTTGTTCTCCCACGGCGCTGCATGGAGATGCCCCCCATATTTTCGATGTCTATAGATCCGAGCGTCTTCTGTGGAGGTTCGTGAGCGGGGTGGGGGAAAAAACGCCCGGAAATTCCACTCGCGCTCCGGTCGGCCCCATGCTAGGATCGGATCACGGTAGAGGAGTTAGGATTTCCAGTAAGCGTGCAAACCAGTCTGTCATGGATTGAAGCGGCCCGTCCCGTGAATTGGGGCGGGGTGTTTTTTATCTGCTTGAGCGCCTATGCTTTGGGCTGCTTCACGGCGGGTTATTATCTGGTGCGGATGCTCGCTGGGGGGGACTTGCGGGAGCTGGGCAGTCGAAGTGTGGGCGCGCGCAACGTCCACCGCGTGCTGGGTAAAACGGGTTTTTGTCTGACAGTTCTGCTTGATTTTGGGAAGGGTTCCCTCGCGGTTTGGGCTGCGAAGCGGTTGGGTTTCGGAGTGTTTTCTGTTGATGTGGCCATGCTGGCGGTTGTTGCCGGCCACATCTGGCCGGGGCAACTGCGGTTTCGCGGCGGTAAGGGCATGGCCACTGCCTTGGGCGGATTGCTTCTATGGGAGCCTCTGCTACCGGTGGTCTTTGTTGTTTTGTTTCTCGTTTTTTGGGTGATACGCCGGCGGAGCGTTCCGGCCGGCCTGCTCGCGCTGGCCATACTCCCGCTGGCGGAGCCTTGGTTGAGGGCCGGTTTGCAACCGTTCATAACTGCCTGCCTTCTATCCACTCTGGTGCTCGCGGCGCACCGCAGAAATTTGGCCGAGGAGTTTTCCAGGTTGCTGGCCTCACATCAAAGCCATCTTCCACCGCACCAAAGACCCTCATGAACAGCCGAGCGCCGTTGATTTTCAAATTTGCCACCGAGGACTGGGAGGTTGAGCAGATTCACCGGCTCAACTATAAAACCTTCGTCGCGGAGATTCCGCAGCATGAGGCTCCGCCGACGCCGCGGCTTGTGGACCGGTTTCATGCCGAGAACACTTATCTGATCTGCCTGGACGGGGCCCGGCTGGCCGGGATGCTAGCGGTGCGGGGAGCGCGCCCCTTTTCACTGGATCAGAAGCTGGAGCGGCTGGATTCGCATCTGCCGTCTGGGCGGAGGCTTTGTGAGGTGCGGCTCTTGGCGGTGGAGAAAAGATTTCGTGGAGCGCAGGTGTTACAAGGTCTGCTGGCGCTGCTCTGGCAGCACAGTATGGAGAGAGATTACGATCTGGCGGTGATTTCCGGCACGACCCGGCAGCTCCGGTTGTATGAGCATCTGGGTTTCGTGCCGTTCGGACCCTTGCTGGGCAGCGGCGAGGCGAGGTTTCAACCGATGTACGTCACGCTGGAAAGTTTCGAGCAGGCCGCACGCGGGTTTATAGGGTCCGCTCCGGCCCGCTCCTTCCGCGCCGGGGCGGTGAACTTCCTGCCCGGCCCGGTCTCTCTGCGGCCGGGTGTTCGGCGGGCCTTTGAACAGGCGGCCGAGTCTCATCGCATGGAGAGTTTTCGGATTGGTTTTTCCGCGACCTGCAAGATGCTTTGCGAACTGACCCGCTCGCAGAACGTCCAGCTTTTTCTGGGCTCTGGCACGCTGGCCAACGAGGTGGTCGGGGCCAGGCTTTCGCTGGAGCCTGCCTGCGGTCTTGTGCTCAGCAACGGGGAGTTTGGCCAGAGGTTGATGGACCACGCGCGGCGGTGGCGTCTGAAGTTTGCCGCGTTGGAATTTCCCTGGGGACAAGCGCTGGATTTGCGCGAAGTGCGCCGCGCTTTGGAACACCCCTCTGCGCCCGAATGGTTGTGGTGCGTCCATTGCGAGACGTCCAGCGGCGTGCTCAATGATCTGGGTGCGCTCCGGGATTTGTGCGCGGAATTCCAGGTCAAGCTCTGCCTGGACTGCATGAGTTCGGTCGGCACGGTCGGGGTGGATCTTTCCGGGGTTTATCTGGCCTCCTGCACCAGCGGCAAGGGGCTGCGCTCCTATGCCGGCATTGCGATGGTGTTTCATCAAACCGGCGCGGCGGAGGGCTCGCAACAGCTGCCCCGTTACCTTGACCTCGCATATTATGACCAGCAGCAGGGGGTTCCGTTTACGTTTTCCTCCAACCTGCTGCACGCCCTGCACGCGGCCCTGCGGCATGTCGATTGGGAGCGGCGCTTTGCGGACACGCGCAAGCTCTCGGCCCAACTGCGCAGCGGCTTGAAGGAGTCGGGCTTCAGCCTGGTGGGCGTGGGGGCGGAAACATCCCCGGCCGTGACAACGCTGGATCTGCCGCCGGAACTCAACTCGGTTAGGCTGGGGCGCGAGATTCAGGAGTGCGGCTATCTGGTCAGTTGCAACAGTGACTACCTGCGGCAGCGGAACTGGATTCAAGTCTGTCTGATGGGTGAATGCAGTCCGGGTAAAGTCGCCGGTTTGATTCAGGCGCTCAGAAAGGCCGTCCGGTCTCGGAATCCCAGCAGGCGTCCGGCGGCAGTCGAATGTTGAGGAAAGCGAGGTTGCTTTTATCCGCGAAACCCACCACCCGGCCCCCTCAGAGCGGCATCAAAGCCGTTGTGAAGCAACGGTCCAAACCGGATCCCAGGACTTTTGAGGCCGCCGGCAAGAAGGCTTGAACCACCCATTTCGGTGTTTTTTTATCCGTTTTTTCTCTGTCGCGGCTGGTGCTCAGGGAGTTGGAGAATGAGTTTTTCGGGTTCCAATGACGGACTTGCGGGCATCGCGAGTTTTTTGCCCGGGAGGAAGGTGGAGATCTAAGGCTGGATTTTGTCTAGTCCCCGCTGCGCACCGCCCACCCGGCTTGGACTAGGGCCTTGTAGCCGCCGATGACGGAGGAGACCTTCCGGAAACCCATTTTTCCGGCGGCTTCGGCCGTCAGCGCGGAGCGGTAGCCGCCGCCGCAATACATGAGGATTTCCGTGTCGGGGTCGGGGAAGTGTTTTTCCAGATCGCGTTCCAAAATCCCTTTGCCAAGATGAATAGCCCGCTCCGCATGGCCAGCCGCCCATTCGTGGTCTTCACGCACATCCAGCAGCACGGCGGCGGGATTGGCGCTTAGCCGGGTAAGAGCCTGATCCGGGGATACTTCGACGACGTGTTGCCTGGCATCGTTGACCAGCTTTAAAAATCCAGGTGAATGATCCATACGATCACCTTAGTTTTTCAGTTGTGCGGGTCAAACATATTTACTTTGGGATCTCTGCCGGATCGGGTTTAATGCGGTGCGTGTTCTGGAAGAAAACCGACATTGTGCTCGCGTTGAGCCTGGTTTTTGCCGTGTTTTTATGGGGCGGCAACAATTGCGCCACAAAACTCATCATTACCACTTGGCCGCCGGCCTGGATCGGGTCGACCCGGTTTCTCGGGGCGGGCGCGATCCTGCTGGTGCTGCTGCGCTGGAGCGGGTGGTTTGGACCATACCGCCCTTTGCCGCTTGGTTTGGGCCGGGAAGTGTGGTGGCGCGGGGGATTAAGTCTGGCGGCGTATCTGGTCGTTTTCAACTGGGCACTGCGCCTGACCGCGGTGTCACATGTCGCTCTTTATCTGGGAGCTTCGCCGGTCTGGGCGCTGGCCTGGGAGGGGCGGCCTGAGAATGGTTTTAGGGCGCTGCCGCGCTATGGCGCCGCATTGCTGGCGCTGGCCGGAGTGTTTGTGCTGTTCGTGCCGGCGCTCAATTCCGCCCGCGCCCACTGGGTGGGAGAGATTCTTGGATTGCTGGCAAGTTTGCTGTGGACACTTTACGGGCGTCAATGCCGCCATTTCAGGTCGCGCCTTTCCGGGGTGGAAATCTCGGCGCACACGATGGCCTATGCGGGCTTGACGCTGCTGCCCTTGGCCTGCCTGGAAATCCTCCGGTCCGGTCTGGTCTGGCGCACAGACGTGGTGTTGGTTCAGGTCTATTGCGTGCTGGCCGGAGGGGTGACGGCCTATTGCATCTGGAATCACGCGCTGAGCCGCTGGCCGGCCAGTCAGGTGCTCCTTTTCAACAATCTGATTCCACTGAGCACCATGACTTGGGCTTGGTTCTGGCTGCGCGAACCCGTCACGCCCACCTTTTGGCTCGCCATGGTTTTGATTGTGCTTGGAGTCCTTCTTGGCCAGGCAAAATGGCAGCAATGGATCGCACCAGTCAGCGTGTCCGCGGAGTGATCCGGGGCGGTCATAAATCTCTTAACCATGAGTGATAAAGGCAGATTGGGGAGGCCTGACAGGCCGGCAGGCGCCGCGGTTCAGGCACAGTTTGTTCCGCGCGAACATTTGCCCCCTGCAGCCGTTGAGTATTGTTTGGCATGGACCTGAAAAACCTGAATGAAGTGCCCGCCTTTATCACCAAGGACGGGTCGGAGATCCGGGAGCTTCTGGCTCATCGCAACTCCGCGATCCGCAACCAGAGCCTGGCCGAGGCGCGGCTGCCCGTTGGCGGCAGCACCCAGGAGCATTACCATCCCCGCGCCGAGGAGATTTATTTCATCACTCACGGCCAAGGCAGGATCCGGATTGGGGACGAGGTTTGTGAAGTGGGTGTTGGAGACGCGGTGGGGATAGCGCCGGGGCTGCGTCACAAGCTGTGGAATACCGGGCCGGAACCGCTGCGGCTTCTATGCTGCTGCGTCCCGGGCTACGAGCATAATGACACTGTCCTGACTGAAATGTGAACTGACCGAAATGTGAATTGACGCCGGGTGCCGGCCCGATTTTACTGCGTGGATGCACAAAGTGTTCTTTCTGGCGTGGATGGCGGCGGTTTTTATGAGCGGATGCGCCAATCATGCGGCGGACAAGGGGGGCGGGGTCGCCAAACCGCACATGGGGGCTGATTCCATTAAGAAGGCCGTGGTCATGCCCGATACACAACTCAATGGGAAGGTGGTGTCCGCCAACCCCGGACTCCGTTTTGTGGTTTTGAATTTCCCTGTCGGTCAGATGCCCCCTTTGCAGCAAACCCTCTGGGTCTATAGAGGAGGTCTCAAAATGGGCGAAATTAAGATCACCGGCCCTCAGCGGGATGACAATGTCGTGGGGGACCTGGTTGCCGGGGAGGCGGTGATCGGCGATGAGGTCCGGGACCGTTAGCGAATACGGGGAGGGCTTGGGCTTAGCGCTTGGTGGAAGGAGTTTTATCGGGGGCGGGCTCGATCATAGCCTGCACCGTCTTGGGCAGTGCGTCCTTCTGATAAGGGGAATGCAGGTTGAAATAGATTCCGCACAGTGGTCTGGCCGTGTCGCTCTGGCTGAGTATCACCGTGAGGTGGGGATCGATGGCGATGCCGTGCCGGAAGCCGGGTCCGCGGTTCTGATAGGCGTGCATTGCCTTGAGCAGAAGGGACATCATTGAGGATTGAAACTCGTCCGGCGTCTTGTCAATGCAGATGACGTATTTGTCATACGCTTTGAGCGCTTCGGAAGTTTCGGGTTGGAACATTTCAACGGTCACGCCCAGACAGTAACCCAGGAGTGCAAAAGGGGAAGCAAATACTTCCGGCTTGTGGACCAATTCACGGACTCGTATTGGTGCCTGCCCGACTCAGTCCGGTCGGAGTGGTTTGGCACGGGGGCCGAAGAGCGCGGTGCCGATACGGATTAAAGTGGAGCCCTCCTCGATGGCGATTTCAAAGTCCCCGCTCATGCCCATGCTCAGGCAGGGTAGGGGGGCACCCAAGATGTCTTCACCGCGGTGCTTGAGCTCACGCATTTGGCGGAACACAGGGCGGAGGGTCTCCGCCATCGGAGACCAAGGCGGCACGGTCATAAGTCCTTGGATTTCAAGGCTGGGTAGGGCATTGATGCGGGGCAGATCCGCGAGCAACTGATCGGGGGCATAGCCAAACTTACTCGACTCCCCAACAGCGTTGACTTCAAGGAGCACTTGCAGATGTTTGCCGGCCTGTCCGGCGCGTTTGCTGAGTTCCTCGGCCAAGGCCAGGCTGTCCACGCTCTGGATCATTGAGAACAATCCGACCGCATCGCGGCATTTATTGGATTGGAGGTGCCCGATCATGTGCCAGCGTAGTTGGCCGGAGCAGAGGGGGATTTTCGCCTTGGCCTCCTGAACCTTGTTCTCGCCGAAAAGCTTCACTCCCAGCCGCGCCGCCTCGTCAACGGCCTCCGGCGGTTGGCCTTTGGTGACGGCCATCAGGGTCACGGAATCGGGGCGGCGGCCGGCTCGGTCGCAGGCTTGCGCAAGCCGGTGCCGGATCAAACTCAGATTTTCGGAGATGTCCATGGCTGGAGGATAGAGAATGGCGGGCCGATGGTAAATTGCATTGCGCGTGGCCGGCCTCGGCAAAAGATTGCAGCCGGGCCGTTGTCTGGTATAGTCACGCATCTGTCGGCTTGTGCCGACCTGAGCTTATGGCGATTTTGAAATCTATTCTGATCATTCTCGAGGTGCTGCTGCTGTTTAATCTCATCATCGGGGTGCATGAGCTGGGACATTTTCTTGCGGCGCGCTGGCGAGGGTTGCGGGTGGACCGGTTTGCAATCTGGTTCGGCAAGCCGATCTGGAAACGCACCATCGGCGGCATTGAATACGCCCTTGGATGGGCACCTTTCGGCGGTTATGTGGCCCTGCCGCAAATGGCCACGATGGAGGCCATCGAGGGCAAAGGCGAAAGTTCCGGACAATCCCTCCCCCCCGTCTCGGCTCTGGATAAAATCATTGTGGCTCTGGCCGGACCTCTGTTTAGCTTCGGCCTGGCACTTGCCTTTGCCGTAGTGGTCTGGGGTGTGGGAAAGCCTGTCAGCCAATCGGACAAGACGACCACCATCGGGTGGGTCGAACCCGAAGGGCCTGCTTGGAAAGCCGGTTTGAGGCCCGGTGACCGGATTGTGGAGATTGACGGGAAAGCGGTCAGCCAGTTTCCGCCTCCGTCCCAAGACAGCATCACTTGGCGCATCGTCACCAGCGAAGGCACGAATATCGCCCTCAAATACATCCGTAACGGGCAGGAGTCCATGGCTTACGCCGTGCCCTACCACCGTCCCACCAAGGTGTTTAAACCCTTCGGCCTGCTCTCCATTCCGATCGAGCGCAAATCCCTCAGGCAAATTCTCATCGCTCCGGCCACCGAACCGGTGATTGCCGGCGTTGCTTCCAACAGTCCGGCGGCCCTGGCGGGTTTGCGGCCGGGCGACAAAATTGTCGCGATCAATGGGGAGAGGATCTTCAGCATTCTGGCGGTTTTACACGCCGAAGACGCCCTGACCAACGGGGCCGCCAACGGGGCGTCCTTGACGATTGAGCGTGGCACCGAGCGGTTCGAGCGGGTGGTTGCCTCGGAAAAGCCTCTGAAACCCCCCGGAAAGGGACCTTCTCTGGGAATCACGGAATGGCTGGCCAACACCAATGTGCTCGTCTCACATCCCTCCCCGGCCAGCCAGATCCGCGAAAGTGCCGGGCAGATCTTCGGCACCATCGGCGCTCTCTTTTCCCGTAAATCCGATGTGGGCGTGCAACAGCTGGGTGGCGCGGTCATGATCATCCGCGTCTACAGCAACCTGTTCGGGAGCGAACACGGCTGGCGTCAGGTGATCTGGTTCAGTGTCGTGCTCAACGTGAATCTTGCCATGCTCAATCTGGTTCCGCTCCCGGTGCTCGATGGGGGGCATATTCTGCTGGCACTGCTCGAACTGCTGCGCCGACGGCCTGTGAGCGGGAGGATTCTGCAGTATATCCAGAACGGGTTTGCCGCGTTGCTTATCACCTTCATGGTTTATATAGCCTTTTTTGACACCAGCGACTGGCTGCGAAGCGCCCGCAAGGACCGGCAGGACGACCAGCCGATTGTCTTCGCTCCGAAGAAATAACCCCGGCCTGACTCAGGCCCGTTCCCGCTTGAAATCCGACGCCCAAAACCGGTAGATTTCCTCCTATGCGTTACTGCGAATCCCCCTACCTTTTTCAGCGCCGGATCACCCGCCCTGTGGTGATCGGTGATCCGGCCCGCGGCGGCGTCATCGTCGGAGGCGGACATCCCGTGGTGGTCCAGTCCATGATCACCTGCGACACGATGGATACCGCGGCCTCGGTCCGCCAGACGCTTGACCTGGTGGCGGTCGGCTGCCAGATCGTGCGTATCACCGCCCCTACGGTGAAGGACGCGGCCAATCTGGAGCACATCGTGGCCCAATTGCGCCGGCAGGGTTGCCAGGTGCCGATCGTGGCGGACATCCATTTCAAGCCCGAAGCGGCCATGGAAGCGGTCAAGTGGGTCGAGGTCATACGGGTCAACCCGGGGAACTACGCCGACTCCAAGAAGTTCGCCATCAAGGAATATTCCGACGCCCAGTATGATGCCGAGTTGAAGCGGATCGAGGAGAAATTCACTCCGCTGGTGCTCGAATCTCTCCGGCTGGGCCGCGCCATGCGCATTGGCACCAATCACGGCTCGCTGTCAGACCGCATCATGAACCGATACGGGGATACGCCTCTTGGAATGGTGGAGAGCGCCCTGGAGTTCGCCCGGATTTGCAGGAAACAGAATTTCCACAACTTCAAGTTCTCGATGAAATCATCCAACCCGAAGGTGATGATCGAGTGTTACCGACTGCTGGTGGCCCGTCTGGAAGAGGAGGGGCCTGATTGGAATTATCCGATCCATCTGGGCGTCACCGAGGCCGGCGAGGGCGAGGACGGTCGAATTAAGAGCGCCATCGGGATAGGCTCGCTTCTTTGCGACGGGCTGGGCGACACCATTCGCGTTTCGCTCACGGAGGACAGCCCGCACGAGATCGAAGTGTGCGGCGATCTGCTGGCGCAGATTCCCCTCCTTGCCAATGCCGCCGGAGGGATTGCGGACCGCGAATTCGCCTTCGACCCCTTTCATTTTCAGCGGCGCACCACGCCTGAGATTCCGCTGAACGACTCGCTGAAGTGCGGCGGGGAACAGCTCCTGCGCGTGGTTGTGACCCGCGCCACCTGGGAAAAGGTGGCTCCCAAGATACGGCCCAAGGATGATGTCAAGCCGGAGGCGGTTTATGAGAATCTCAATCTTGCGGAACTGGATCCGACAGTGGATTTTGAAATCAATTGCGAAACCCAGTTGGTGACGGTCAAAGATGGTCTTCATCTTCCGCCGGTCACCGCCTTCCGCCTGCTGGCGGCAAAGCTCAAACGCCTAGGCCGCAACAACCCGATTCTCCTTAAGGACTGCCTCCGCTTTGAATCCGCCCCGCTGGAGCCGAAGATCGCATTGCTTCGCGCCTCGGTGGTCATAGGATCGTTGCTGGCCGACGGGATTGGGGACGCGATTCTGGTGCGGGGAGAGTGCGGCGGCGGTCAATCGCTCCGGCTGGCCTACAACATCCTTCAGGCCGCTGGATGCCGTTCCTTCAAGACGGATTATGTGGCATGCCCCAGCTGCGGCCGCACCCTGTTCAACCTGCAAACGGTGACGGCCCGCATCAAGGCCAGAACGGAGCATCTTAAGGGGGTTAAAATTGCGATCATGGGATGCATTGTGAACGGGCCGGGCGAAATGGCCGATGCGGATTTCGGTTATGTGGGCGGCGCGCCCAATAAAATCAACCTTTACGTGGGCAAGACTCCGATCAAATTCAACATCCCCGAGGCGGACGCCGTGGAACGGTTGGTGGATCTCATCAAAGAACACGGCAAGTGGGTGGAACCGGAATTGCAGGAAACAGCCCCCTGAGCAGCCGGGTGCTTGATGATTTCGAACCGTTTCTCCGCATCCGGCACCTGCAGGCAGTCTATGGTTTGATCGGGAACTTGATCCGGCCGGATAATCTCCGAGTTAAAATGTCTTTGCATGGGGACGCCTGAAGCTGTTTGACGCGGCTTAGCGATGCGCCCCGCCGGGGAAACAATTTGCGGTCGGTTTGACGACTTGAGCTTTATTGCATTGCATTGCATTGCAGCGTTCGTTGCATTCCTCTCCGTTGGATCTATCAACACATCGCGCCTGCGGCATATGGATGCTCAGCCGTGGCATCCGACGTAGGGACTTCAAATACATATGCGGTTCCCGAAGGGCAGCATCAGATGATGCCATCCGAGGGGGCAGCGCGGGTTGGGCGATTCAGGGGTAACGCACCGGACAGCGTCACAAACGTCACGGATAAAATCCTGATGTCTGAAGCGGATCGAACGAGTGAGTGTCGAGAGGGAAAAGTATCCAACCGGCTCGGCCATTTATTCGGAGTAAAAAAGGGGCCGCCTGTTGGATACGGTGTAAAATTGTGCGACTGAAACCTCTCTGGTTTCTGGTTGTGCTATTTTGGTAACTCGTGTCAATGCTCTGGTTTTCAAGCGCCGGAGGCGCGGCCTGCCAACAGATTGGCAGGACCAAGAAATATTCCGCAGCCCCATACCCTTGCCGCCTTGCGCTTGGCGTTTGGCTCCAGAGACAGGTCGCTCCTCTGGAGCTTTGAAGACAAGACTGAAACCGGATCTGGAGGCCAAGTGGAGGGATGGAAAGGATGAAATCTGAAAAATAAAAAACCGGGCTTTGGCTTCCCCGATTCGGTTGTATTCACGAAAATTACCATCACTGTTTCTGATGCCCAGTCAGGTTCGCGAGATCGTTGGAATCCGTGTCATACCTTTACCGAAATTCACGGGGATTCCCAACCTTCACTCTTCCCGGTGTAGAAGTGTGGGACTGAGCCCGTTTGACTGATTGCCTGCTGACCGCAACCTGCTTCAACCGAACAGGTCCATGACCGGCTTGCCGATCCCGTCGCGGGTCACATAGAAGGGGCGCTTCTCGATTTCATACGCCAGCTTAGGAGAAATTCCCATGGCTTGATAGATGCTGGAATGCAAATCCTCGATGACCACCCGGTCCTTGATGGTTTTGCAGGGGCGATCATCTGCGGTGATTCCATGGACGTGCCCTTTCTTGACACCGCCCCCGAAGAGCAGCACCGATCCTGCGTCGGTGAAATGCCGGTGCATCCCGTAATGCTTCTCGCTCTCCACCTTCTCTGGAACGTGGACCTGATCGGTCACGCGCTTGTCCGGCTTGCCTTCAATCATGGCGTCCCGGCTGAACTCGCTGGCCAGCACGATCAGGGTCCGATCCAACAGTCCGCGGGCTTCTAGATCCAATACGAGCTGCGCAATGGGTCCGTCGATCTGCTTTTTCATGGAGATCAGGCGGGCATGGCCGTTCTCGTGGGTATCCCAGTTCAGGAATGGGATGTATTCGGTGGTGACCTCGATGTAGCGGGCGCCGACCTCTGTCAAGCGGCGTGCCAGCAGGCAGCCCAGCCCGAAACGCCCGACCATCTGATTTTCGTATTTGGATCCGGCGGCATCACGGGCGGCCTCGAACTTCTGGCCGGGCTGGTAGCCGGGCACATATTTGCGCACGCTCTCCAGAGGTTCCAAGGCGAGATCGAATGCTTTAGCCGCCGGTGAACTCAGGAGACGATGGGCGTTGTCCAGCGAGCGGAGCAGGGATTCCTTTTGATAGTCGCTGCCGTGCTCTCCCACCGGGCTGGCGGCAAGGAGTTTTTTGTAGAACTTGTTTCGATCCTCGAAACGTCCCGGCGTCATGCCGCCTGGAGGACGCACCGTGTTGGCGGCCTGATCCGGAAATGGAATGTTGAAGGGCCCGTGTTCGCTCCCGAGAAATCCGGCTGTGGTGAAGGCTTTGAGTTCCTCGCCTTCTCCGTTGTCGAAGCGCTGGCCAATGTTGATGAAGGCTGGCACCGCCGGGTTCAGAGGGCCGAGCGTGCGCGCCATCACCGCGCCAATATGGGGTGCAGCCACGGTTTGGGGCGGCGCGTACCCGGTGTGCCACATGAATTGATGGCGCGAGTGGAGGATTAATCCCAGATCTCCCGCAGTGTAGCTCCGGATGAGGGTGCCGCGGTCCATCACCGCGGCGGTTTTTTCCAGCCCCTCCGAAAACCTGATTCCATCCACTGCTGTGGGGATGCTGGGGAACGTGCTCAGAAAGGCGTCCGGTGCCATGCCCTTGGTGAATGGCGTGTAGCGCTTCGGATCGAAGGTCTCCGTGCTGGCCATGCCTCCACCCATCCACAGAACGATCACGGTATCGGCACTGGCCTTGAGCTTTTCCAGTTCCGCCGCGGAGGCGCGCCGCGGATAGCCAGCGGCCAGGGCAGACAGGGTGGCCGCGCTGGCGGTCTTCAGAAAGTCGCGGCGCGACCAGTGGGTTGAGTTGCTCATTTGTTGTTCCTCAGTAGACCAGTTGAAACTCCGGCAGCATGGCCAGCGTCCACAGCAGATCCTCCACGCCAGCCAGGCGGGTAGGGTCGCCGATGATTCGCCGCGCGAGATGCAATTCTTTGGATGTGGGAGGACGGCTTATGGCTTTACGATAGGCAGTGGTGATCAGCTCATCGGAGGAATCCGGTTTTCTGCTCAAGGCCGCTTCCGCCCCGCGTCGAATAAGGTCGGCCAGTTCGGATCCGTTGGTGAGTTCCAAGGCCTGCAGCGTGGTGGCGGCCGGAAGGCGCACGGTGACGATCTGTTCCCGGTTCGGGCGGCCCAGAGCGATCTGCAATTGATCCGCTGCAACCAACACCGAGCGGACGGAGGCGAAATGATTGGTGTGACCGTCCGCCTGATGGAGTGTTGGCACCGGGTTAGGATACCAAGCGCCAGTAACGCTCCCGATAGCATCGCGGAATTGTTCCGCAGAAAGGCGACGCACTTCGGGGCCTCGGAACACAAATTTCGGGTCGGTCTGTTCCGTTGCCGCCACAGCAGGAAGTTGGTAGGCATTCGAAGTCAGCATCACCTCGATCAGGCGCTTTACATCGTAGCCATGGTCTGCCAAGTCCTCGGCCAGCCAATCCAGCAGGTCGGCGCTCCAAGCAGGCTTTTCCATGTCATCGACCGGTTCCACCAGACCGCGCCCATAAAACTTCTGCCAGAGCCGGTTGACCAGTGTGCGGGTAAGGCGTCCATCCTCGCGCCGTGTGATGAGCCGCGCCAGGCTTTCCAGCCTGACTTCCTTGTTGGTGGAGGCCTGCACATCCCCCAACTGCTGGTAGATGAATTTAGTCGGCGCGGTCTTGCCGGTGGGCTTGTCGCACAGCACCATTTCAAGGGGGCCATCCGCATACAACCCGGCCATTCCATAGGCGTCGGCCAGTGTCCAGTCGTTTATGAAACTATCGTGGCAGCTGGCGCACTTGAGGTTGATGCCCATGAACACTTGGGAGATGTTCTGCGCCGCCTGCATGTGGGGTTTCTGGCTAGCGTTGACAACGCCCCGCCAGACAATGCCCTTGGTGAACCCTTCACTGGCGGGAGTCGGGTGAACCAGCTCGGCCACAAATTGGTCGTAGGGCTTGTTGGTTTCGAGTGCGGAGTAGAGCCACTGGCTGATGGCCTTGCGACCGCCGTCGATATAGCCGGTGCCTTGATAGTCGTTGCGAAGGAGGTCATTCCAGAACGACAGCCAGTTCAGCGCGTAATTTACATTGTCTTCCAGCAACCTTCGGACCAGTTTGGCGCGCTTATCCTTATCTGGGCTGGCCATGAAGGATTCCAGTTCGTCAGTGGGGGGGAGCAGACCAACGATGTCCAGATAGACGCGCCGCGCAAACAACCGGTCACCCACCGGCTTGCCCGGTTTCACATGGTGTGCCGGATAATAGGGGGCTAGCAACTGGTCAATGGGATTGGCCGTCTTGTCGCCGGTTTTAGGAAGTGCGGGGCGGCGGGGCTTGAGATTCAACGGCTCCGCTCTGGCAAAGGATACAGACTCATCCCAGTGCGCCCCCTGATCGATCCAAGCCCGCAGCAGACCGACCTGTTGCCGGGTCAATTTCGTTCCCTTCTTCGGCATGACGTTGTCGGGATCCACTCCGGCGACCAATTCGATGAGATAGCTTTGAGCGCTTTGCCCTTCAACGACCGCTGGTCCGGTGGTTCCGCCCTTGAGAAGGGTCTGGCGGGAGTCCATCCGGAAGTCGCCCTTGGCCCGTCCATGGCCATGGCAATTGATGCAGCGATCCTCCAGAATGGGTTTGATTTCCTTCTGGAAATCAATCGGATGACTGCCGGGGGGAGGGAGTTGTTGTATCTGCGCGGGAGACAAGGCGGCTGCGGCGTGGAGGCATGCAGCCAGCATAAGGCTCAAGGCGGGCGCAAACGATTTCATGGATGTAGTATTTAGCCTTGAGCCAGAAAAAGGACAGGCAAAAGTTCGCGATTTTGACGGAGCCCTGCAGGGTTCTCATCGTCCGGTGGGTTGCGTCCGGGATTCCCCTGCCAAAATCACCCGGGCTTTGCCGCAGGGAGTCAGAATGGGCGTGCTGTAAAAGTGTGGGACCGCTTTGGAGTAGAATAGTGTTGGAGTCACCCAATTCCGCTGTTTATTCTTCTTTGAATGACCAGCCCATGTTTGATATGAATTTTATTTTGCCCCGATCGCACAAGACACCTGCTTTGAATTCTCTTTCCAGATGCGCTGCCAGCTTCATCGCTGCCTTGCTCCTGCTTGCCGCCACCTGCACCGCTGCCGATCTCTCACCTGAACCAACCTCGGCCAAAGCCGGAAAGATCCCCGACAAGCTTGTTGTCATGACCTTTGACGATTCAGTGGCCGATCACGCCACTTATGTCGCGCCCCAGCTTAAAAAATTCGGCTTCGGTGCGACCTTCTTCATCACGGAGGGCTTCAATTTTCTCGCAAATAAAACACGCTACCTCACCTGGGAGCAGATCAAAGAACTCAATGACGCAGGGTTTGAGATCGGTAACCACACCCGCAACCACCAGAGCGTCCAAACCCAGAGCCCGGATCAGATTGCGGCCGATGTCGCCCATATCGAGCAGCAGTGTGCAGCCCACGGCATTCCTCGGCCGATCAGTTTCTGCTATCCCGGTTACGCCACCAGCCCTGCTGCTGTGCAGTTTCTGCTATCCCGGTTACGCCACCAGCCCTGCTGCTGTGCAGGTCCTGCGATCCCGGGGATATCGGTTCGCCCGTGCCGGAGGCAGACAGGCATTTGATCCAGTCAAGGACGACCCCCTGCTCATGCCTCAGGCATTTGATTCCAAGCCGGATTGCAAGTTTGAGCAGTTCGTCGCTGCTGTTGCCCAAGCCCGGTCGGGCCACATCGCCGTCATGACCTTTCATGGTGTGCCCGATCTGGAGCATCCCTGGGTCGATACCGCCCCGGCCAAGTTCGAGAAATATCTGGAATATCTCAAGGAGCAGGGCTGCACGGTGGTTTCCGTGCGGGATATGGCAAAATATCTCCCGCCGCCCAAATAACGCCGGGCGGCTGCAGCCGCCCCGATTTATAACTGGTATGATAAAACGGGACATCAGCTCCAGTTACATTGGGTTCCGGATACTTCTGTTTATGTCTTTGGCCTGGACTTGTGCCGGCTCGGAAAAGAACCCCGATTCGAAATCAAATCTCCTCTCCAATGCTTCCTTTGAGGAGACGGCCGGTTCTGGCCTGCGCGGCTGGGAGTCCCGGGCGTGGGCAGGAGGTTCGAAAGTCGAGTGGGAAATCGATTCGAGCGCGCGGACCGGAAGGCGCTGCGCATCCATTCTTTCCCTGGCCGGTGCCGATGCCGCATGGAGCATAAAGGCGAGGGTCAAAACAAACTCGTTCTATCGGCTCTCCGGCTGGATCAGGACCCGTGAGCTCCGGGGGGCGCTGGGCGCTTTGATCAATGTCCAAGGTCTGCCGGATGCAAAAACGGCGGCCGTGACAGGCACCAGAGACTGGACCCGGGTTTCTACCGTGTTTCAGTCCGGAGCGGCGACTGAATTGGAAATCAACTGCCTCTTTGGCGGTTGGGGCTCATCGACCGGGCAGGCATGGTATGACGACGTCAGCTTGCACCAGTGTGCCGCTCCGTCCGAGGATACCACTGCAACAGTGTCGATAGATACACGGGCCGCGTCTGTTCCCTACAGCCCGATGATCTTTGGCGGGTTTCTCGAGCACTTCGACCGTCAGATTTACGGCGGAGTCTTCGAGCCGGGGTCGCCCCTGGCCGATGCGCGTGGATTCCGCACTGATGTGATTGCGGCGCTACGGGAGCTGAAAGTTCCTGTTATTCGATGGCCCGGTGGATGTTATGCCAGCGGTTATCACTGGGAATCCGGCGTCGGCAAGCAACGGCATCCCACGGATGACATGGCTTGGGGAGTTGTGGAGCCGAATACCTTCGGCACTGATGAGTATGTGGACTTCTGCCGCCGGATTGGTTCCATTCCCTATATCTGCAACAATGCGGGCAACGGGACTGTTCAGGAGATGGCTGGCTGGGTTGCCTATTGCAATGGAACCGATGCGGATCATGTTCGGATTCGCGCCGGAAATGGGTATCCGCAGCCGCGCGATGTCAATCTCTGGAGCATTGGTAACGAGAACTGGGGCAGGCATGAGATCGGTTACAAGCCTATTGAGCAGTGGGCGCCGCTTGTGCTTGAGGCCGCAAAGCGGATGCGCGCCGTCGATCCCGCGATTGAGCTCACGGCGGCGGCTGTTCCGGACAAGTCCTGGCTCCTGCCATTGCTGAAAACCGCCGGCCCTTATCTTAACTACATCTCCATCCACAACTACTGGACTCCTCTCTGGGAGGATTTTTCCGTGCCGAATTACATGTCGAGCATCCTCAAGTCGGAGGAGCCGGAGCGCAGCATCGCCAATACGATCGGGATTCTGCAGGAATCCGGTCAGCGCGGCCGGATTAAAATCGCCTTTGACGAATGGAATCTGCGCAGCTGGCATCATACGGGATTCCCGCGCAAGACGGTCCAGGACTATGCCGATCCGAAGGTGATTGCACTGGTGGCTGAGCGCGCCAAGAGCGACCTTGCTTCGCAATACACCCTGGCTGATGCACTGTTTGCGGCTTCCTTTTTCAATGCCTGCCTGCGCCACGCCGGGGATGTCGGCATGGCCAATGTGGCTCCGCTGGTCAACACCACCGGCCCCTTGTTTGTGTATCCCAAGGGAATCGTCCGGCGCACGCATTTTCATGCGATGAAGATGTATGCCAACGAGCTGCAAAATAGGGTGGCTGCGATTGAACTCAGCTCGGGCTGCTTTGCCGGATCCAATGCTGCCGTGCCGATTGTCGACGCCATTGCGACCGTGGACGAGTCCGGCAAAAGCTGGGCCATTGCTCTCGTGAACCGGCACCCCGAAAAGCGGGTGCAATGCTCTGTTCATCTCAAGGGGCGCCAGCTCAAAGGTGACTATGAAGCCATTGTGCTTGCCGGCGATTCTCCGGATGCTTTTAACGACATAGACCACCCCGATCGGGTTGTGCCGGTTTTGACGCGGATGTCTTTTTCCAAGGAAAAGGTCTGCCTGCCTCCCCACTCGCTCAGCTTCATCAAGATCAAATTCAAATAGTCGGCGACTTTCAAATTACGAATTAATGAAAAGTAAAACTTCCGTGTCACTGGTGCTGCCCATACTAAGCCTTCTTTTCCTGCGGGCTGAAATCACCCAAGCTGCAACGCCGCTGGTAACCCATGTGAACATCCTCCAGGGGACGGATTCCGATAAGGATTTATCCCACGGGAACACACTGCCGCTGGTGGGAATGCCCTGGGGGATGGTTGCCTGGTCCATACAAAATGCCAGGGGGGAGAATGGTCGCTGGTTCTTTCAGCCCAATGGCAAATTCGAGGGGTTCAGGGCCACCCACCAGCCTTCTCCGTGGATGGGGGACTATGGGCAATTTCTGATCGTGCCGGACCTGGCCCGGTCAGGACCGGGTAGCACCACCTATGATACAAACACCGCCGTGCTGCAGCCCGATTATGAGCGGCTCGATCTTCTGGGTTCTCCGTGGATGGGGGACTATGGGCAATTTCTCATCGTGCCGGACCTGGCCCGGTCAGGACCGGGTAGCACCACCTATGATACAAACACCGCCGTGCTGCAGCCCGATTATGAGCGGCTCGATCTTCTGGGCGGAGCCATCACCGCGGAACTGACCGCCACGGAAAGCTGCGGGGTTTTCCGGATTACCTTCAAGGAAGGGGCTGCGGGTCGGCTCCGGCTGAAGAGCTTTGGCGAGGCGGAATTCAAAATTGCCGGGCGCAAGGTCTATGGCGTCAGCCGCGTTAAGCCACGGGGCACCCCGCAGAATTTCGGAGTTTATTTTGTTTTGAGTCTGGATCGGGACATCACATTGGGTGAGTCCGATTCATCGGGAATTTTCAATCCCGGCGCCAAGTTCAAGGAGGTCCATCGCTGCGTTGATTTTAAGACCTCTCCAAACAAGGCTGTCTTGCTCAAGGTCGCCACGTCCTTCATCAGTTGGGAACAGGCGGAGCAGAACCTTCACGCGGAGACGGAGGGGGATTTTGATTCGGTGCATCAACGGGTGGCTGCCGTCTGGAATGAGCGCCTTGGCAGGATGGAAATCGAAGCGGATCCGGGGCGGAATAAAACGTTTTACAGCTGCCTCTATCATGCCCTGATGTTTCCACAGCGGATGTTTGAATTGGATGCCTCGGGAAAACCGATTCACTACAGTCCCTACGATGGGAAGATTCATGACGGCGTTCTCTATGGAAACATCGGCATCTGGGACGCCTTCCGAACCACGTTTCCGCTTCTCACGCTCGTTTATACCGGGCAGCTCAATGAGATCCTACAGGGCTTTGTCGCTGCCGCCAAAGAAGGGGATGGCACGCTGCCTGAGTGGCCCAGTCCGGGCTATCGGCGTTGCATGATCGGCCAGCATTGCGCCGCCATCTTTGCCGATGCCCTCGCGAAAGGGCAGAGAGGTTTCGATGTGGACGCTGCCTATGAGTCGCTGCGTAAAAGCGCGTTTACCCCTCCCTCTCCCGGCATGCTGGTCAGAGACGGTATGGAATCGTATCTGCAACTTGGTTACACTCCGGGCATCCGCTATTCTGTCTCCACGGCCTTGGACTATGCGTATGACGACTGGTGTGTAGCCCGCATGGCCCGGCTGCTCAACCATCCCGATGTCGAAACCACTCTGATGGCTCGGGCCCAAAACTATCGCAAGCTCTGGGATTCGTCGGTGGGGTTCATGCGCGACAGGAAACCCGACGGAAGCTGGGTGGAGCCCTTCGATGAATTTGCCTGGGGCGGCCCCTATGCGGAGTCCGGACCTTGGCAGGCCAGCTGGTTTGTTCCCCATGACCCCGCAGGGCTGGCAAGCCTGCTGGGTGGGCGCGACCAATTTGCCGCCAAATTGGATCGCTTGATGAGTCAGCCTCCGACCTTTCATGTGGGGGGCTATGGCCATCCGATCCACGAAATGGTGGAGATGTCCGTCATTCCCTTTGGCCAATGTTCATTGGGAAATCAGCCCGCATTCGGAATCCCCTATCTCTTCGCTGCCATAGGCCAACCTTGGAAGACGCAATACTGGACGCGCAGAGCCTGCCGCGAGCTCTTCAATTCCACCCCCAGAGGCTTTCCCGGGGATGAAGACAACGGTTCCACGGCCAGTTGGTATATCCTCAGCTCGATTGGTCTTTACCCGGGCTGCCCGGGAACGCCGGAGTATATTGTCACCAGTCCGCTGTTCTCCAAGGTTGTTCTCCATCTGGCGGAGCGGAAAACACTCAAAATTACCGCTTCTTCCAACAGCGAGAAAAATGTCTATATCCAGAAACGCCGGTTCAACGGGCGCACAGATTCAAAAGTCTGCATCTCCCATCAAGACCTTATCAGGGGAGGTGAACTCCATTTCCAGATGGGACCGGAACCGAAATCACAAACACTTGGCTCTGCGGATTTGCCATATTCCGCATCGTCTTCAGAGTGATTCAAGAAGTGCATGCGCAACATGCCGACAAAATTGGCGATGTGGAATCTGGTGATTGTGGCGATTGCCTCTGGCTGGAGTCAAGCGATGCCGCAACCTCCGGCCTTCCAGCTTGCGCGAAACCCGCAGACCGGCTTCGTCTCGAGCCTCCGCTGCAGCGGGGAACTGGATCCAGTTGAGTTCATTCGCCCCGGTTCATCTCTCGGCCCGGTCCGGCTCCGGGTTCGTGCCCAATCGCTCCAGGGCAATGGGCCATGGCTCGAAGTAACACAATCCACCAATGTCACGAAGCTCTGTTTACTGGATCTTTTTTCCAGAATGGATGCCGTCGCAGATTCTCTGGCGTGGGAAGTGACAGTCCGAAATGCCACCACCACCGGGCTGGAGATCGGTGATCTCGAGTTGCCCTTGCCGATGAACACGGATTATGTGACCGATCCCGAAGAGACGTTCCGGCACCGGTTGTTCAAGCACGCGTTCATCGCCGGAGCCGGTTCTTTTATCTACTGGATCCCGGTCAAGGGCACCGGATCCATCCTTCTGTTGCAACCGGACGCCGGCACAAGTCTGGAGTTCTTCCATGCCCGGGGCATGGACTATGCCCGAGGAAGGGAAGAGTTTTCCGTTTTTGTGCATTCCAAGGCCAGCGCGCAGACGGCTCCGCAAGGCAGCTGGCGCCAGACTCGAACCAGCCGGATGTTGCGCCCTGGTGAATGCATCACCAACCGCCTCACGTTCCGCTTTGCTGAACATTACCAGGATGTCCGCGATCATCTCTATCGCAACGGCGGTGTCGATGTTCAGGTGGCTCCGGGAATGGTTGTGCCGCGCGATCTCACGGCCATGATTGCGCTGCGAACCCGCCTGAAAGTCGAAAAGCTGGCTGCGGAATTTCCCGACCAGACCCGCGTGGAATACGTCGGCCCCGCCCCTGGCTCGAACCATGTTTACCGGGTGAAATTCAAAAAGCTTGGAGAAAATCTGCTCACGCTGCGCGGGGCGGGGGGCTGGTCCATGCCCCTGGAGTTTTTTGTCACCGAACCCCTCGAAACCCTGATCCGCAAGCGGTCCGCATTCATCGTCCATCACCAGCAACACCGCGATCCTGCCCTCTGGTATGACGGCCTCTTCTCCCTGTGGGATCGACGCCACCCTGACGGCAGGGGGCTGCTCGGGCCGGATCATACCGGCGGCCTGAACCTCTATGCTGTTAGCGGCTCGGATGATCCCAGCAATAGCAAGGGCCTGCTGGTGGGGCAGAAGAATGTGGCCTTTCCAGATGCGGCAGAGATAGAGGCTCTCGAGTATTATGTGCAGCATTTTGTCTGGGGTAAACTCCAGCGAACCAATGACGAGAAACCCTATCCCTACGGTGTCTATGGCTCCGATTCATGGAAACAAAACAGGTTCACCGATCGCGACATCCTCGCGTTTGGAGTCAGCAGGCCCGGCGGTCCAAGTGCTTGCCGGATGTGGCGCACTTACGATTACACCACGCTTTTTGCGCTTTATTTCGATCTCTATCGCATCGCCAGGCAGCGGCCGGATCTCGTCAAGCTGCTTGATGCGGCCGGTTATCTGGAGCGCGCCTACGGAACGGCCCGCGCCTTTTTCGAAGTCCCCGCCGGCATCCGCATGGAGGGGGGGTGGAGTTTTAAGGGGTGGGTGGACTGGCAATACACCACCGGAAACTTCCATGAAAAATATCTGCTTCCGATCATAGCCGCTTTGGAGCAGGAGGGCCATGCGGACAAGGCGAAGTATCTCCGGGGCGAGTGGGAGAAGAAGGTGAAGTACTTCATTTACGACAATCCCTCGCCATTTGCGTCTGAAATGCCGATCGACTCCACAGCCTACGAATCCACCTATGCGGCTGCCGCCTATGCGCTGGGCCACGGATTGCAGGCCGACACCAATCTCTGGCGCGATCCCAATCACGACCGGTGGTATTCGCATCCGGTGATTGATCCTAGTCGGCATAAAGATTTTCTTGAGCGTCAGCATGCGGCCAACCTAGCCTGCCGGGGCGTGCTTGAGGCCAACTACTGGTCGCTGGGCAGCGATTTTCGAGGTTCCGGCAGCGCAAGCTATACCCTGAGTTATATGTCGCAGATGGGCGGATGGTCCGTGCTGGATTATGCGATCCACTTTGATCCGCAGCCGGCGGCGAATCTGCGCTTGGGCTATGCCTCCATGCTGAGTTCCTGGGCGCTGCTGAACAGCGGTGACTCCAAGTCCAACTTCGGGTTCTGGACCCCGGGGCCCCAAGATGATGGTGCCATGAGCTGGGGGTTTCAGCCCCGCCAATCCGGGCCCGAATGGGCACCCACCCTCCAGCATCTTTCCCGTGGCGCTTGGCCCGTCTGCGGTGAGGCTGATCACGGATTGGTCGCCGGTATTGAGTCCGCTTGCACCGTCTTGTTCGACGACCCGCTCTTTGGCCTCATGGCCTATGGCGGCGATGTCCGGCAAAGTCGCGGTATGATAAAGGTCATTCCCCGTGACGGAGTTCGCCAAAGGTTCTATGCCATGATTGATGGCCGCCGCTTGCAGTTATCTTTGGACAGGGACGGTTTTGCCGCTCATGAACCACTGCTGCTTAACCAAGGATTGGACCGGATCCGATTCAGCATTGAAAATCGTGCGCCGCAGGCCCATCCGGTCCGGCTAAGTATCGAAGGGTTGCCGGCAGGCGATTATCGGATCCTTTTTGGAACAAAGGTCATTGAAATTCATGCGGCGGCTTGGACTGCGGTCGAAGTCCCAATCTCCCTTCCGTGTGGTCGAGGTGCAAGGGTTGATATAGAGCCGCATCTGCCTTTCCGAAAATGATTCTAGTGCGCCGGGCGTTGATAATTAGGCATAATTATTTTCAGCCGCTACTTTTGCAAGGGCATCCTTGGCCCTGTTGATTCTCATGAGGATTTCCCGCCCTTCGGCTCTCCAGACGTGGAAATGGTTTTTGGTCTCCATGGCCTTCGTGAGCTCCATGATCAACCAGTTTTGGGATGGTATTTTTACCATGAAGGACGTGGAGAACATGAGGTGGGAAGCATGGGGATGAAAGGAAAGCCTCTTAAGAAGTAATCGGTCCACCTAGTCGCAGCTTAACCTGCATGAGCCCAATGAGTAAATGCTGCTCGATGACAATGCCTTGCTGCCTGCAATGCCCCACAAGGCATATGCACTTGACGCCTGTTAGCTCATTTTGTTGTGGCGGCGGTCTATGACCGCCGAACACCAAACACAACAACGGCGCTCATAGAGCGCCCCTAGAGATCGGCTCGCTACTGACTACCCCCAATCTCACATCTCAGGTCTCCGCCTTCATCCTTGTCTTCAAAGCTCCTTAGGAGCGGAATAAACTGCAGATGCGCAATCCAGGCAGATTCAATTGATTTTGCGCGTGTTTTTCGGTCTTACCGATCGCCCGGTGCCGCCCCTCTGGGGCTTGGAAAAAGGCAATGTACAAGAGGTAAAGGACAACGGTCCCGCCGTTATGCTATCTATCGTCCCCGCGCCCCGAACAATGGATTTTTCGCCGGGCCTGGGAGAAGTGAGATCTGTCATCCGCAATGGCTGGAATGAGGCTCGATGGACGGCCTTGAGGTTGTTGGAATGGCTGTCGGTTATGCGTTGATTGGGGTTTTAGGAAAGCTCCAAGAGGTCTGCATCCACTTTGACTGAGGCGGCCTGACTGATGAAATCCAAGCGCAGCAGCACGATGCTGTAGCCTTGGCGTTGTTCGACCCATCCCTCGACGCCGCGCAGGGGGCCGCCCTTAATGCGAACGCGCATGCCTTGGCCAATGGCGGGTGCCAGGCGCACCTCCAGCTCGAGTTCCAGAGCATGGAGGATATCCGTCAACTGCCGATGAAAGGTTTCCTGTTCATAGACTTCGAGGAGGTTGGCCACATGATCGCTTTGCCGTATGGCCCCCTTGAGCTCTGGTGCCAGATGAAGAAACACGTAGCCGGGAAAGAGCGGCTTGCGGAAGGTGACGGATTTGCCCCGATATTTATGGACGCAATTGTAGCAGGGCAGGGTTGAGGCGAAGCCGTTGCGCTGGCAATGCTCCACCAGCTTCTTTTCCTGCCGCGGCCGGGTGTGGGCGACGTACCATAAATTGTTGGGCATGGCGTGAGGGGGTTGGATTCCTTGTTCGCTCCCATCTAAACAGTTTCCAGAATCCAAATCCAGCCACCGACGGGACAGAATGCTACAGGTTCAGGCCGGGAATTGCCTAGACCTGACGCATCATTGCCGCAGCGCTCGCATCGGGGGGCGCAAACGGCACTATGGATTGGACCCGTTGCTGTTTGGGGCGTCTTGGGGGGGGTGTCCGGTGGTTGGTTGGGCGTGAGCCAGGGATTGACTGCGCCAGCGCTGCAGGCGCAGGAAGAAGAACCCGAAGAATAAAAGGCCGCAGAGATTGACCCCGAGTGTGTAGCCCAGCTTGTAGATCAGGCCAGTATTACTCTGGGCATAGATGGCGACGTCGCTGCCAGTCAACAGGCTCGGCAGGGCCGTGGGCATGAGAGCCCCTTGGACCAGTCCGCAATAGAATCCTGCCGGCTGGGGGCCTGAAGTGAGTCGGTGCTCCACCTGCCGCAGCAACCAGCCAAACACCACTGCAAAAAGCCCGGCTCGCAGCCAGCGGATGAGCCGGATCCGCCGCCCCGGGCATGGTTTTAGGATGGGAACGGAAGCTGATGGCATGACGTCAGGCGACCTCAATGTCCTCGGGAATGCTTAGATCGAGGCCTCTGGAAATTTCTCCCGGATTCTTCTGCGCACCAGTTCTTCATGGACGGGTTGAAGGCGGCGCCGGTTGATCAAACGCTCCACGGAATCCAAAAGTTCCATCCAGTCCTCAAGCGGTGGTTCCGCCACGGGTTGCCACTGGTCGAAGCGTTTTCCCCGATGGAAAAAAAGCCACTCGCCCCCCACCCGTTGGGCGCTGACTTGGAGCTTGTCTCCCTCTTCGGTGACGCGTTTCCAACTAATCTCGGCTTTGGGCATGATTCAAATAACCGTCGGGAGGAGTTCTTCAGGCAGATCGAGGCTTGCCACTGCCATGGCGGCAATGCCCTCTTCCCGTCCGATGAACCCCATGCTTTCATTGGTTGTGGCTTTGATTCCCACGCGCCGGAAATTAATCCCCAGCGCCTCGGCGATGTGGAGTTTCATATTCTGAATATGCGGATAGATTTTCGGTTCCTGGGCTATCACAGTGGCATCGATGTTTAAAATCCTGCCCTCACGGAAGGCGACCTGGCGGGCGGCTTCCTGCAAGAAAACTCTGCTCGGCGCGCCTTTCCAGCGGGGATCGGTATTGGGGAAAAAGTGGCCGATATCCGCTTCGCCCAAGGCCCCCAGCACGGCATCGCAAACCGCATGCATCAGCGCGTCCGCATCGGAGTGTCCGTCCAGTCCCTTGTGGTGCGGGATATCCACGCCGCCCAGAATAAGTTTGCGCCCGATGACCAGCGCATGAACGTCGTAGCCAATGCCAACGTGTACCATGCCGCACTCTAAGTTTAACCGGTGCGCCAACCAAGACTTTTCGCAGACCCTGCCGATTTGCACTTTGGCCCATCCCCGGTCATGACTGGTGCGATCACTTCTTATCGGGCTGATTGGGGTGGCGGCATTTCGGTCTAAACTCGCCCGTCCGCAGCCGTTCGTGGATGCCGTTGGATCCCTCGGATTCCCGGATTCGAGGGGGTGTAAACGGGGCGTTTTGGCGCCTGATCGTGCGGTTGATGGGGTTGGGTGGATGAGGGAAAGAGGGGCGGACGTGCCGATTAGTGGTGTTTTGTGAATAACTTGCCGCTGTATATTGTGGTTTTCCACTTTACACCCCCGGCAGGGTGAATTATCAAGGATTTCATGTATCTGAAGAATCTCACCGTTTTGGGCTTCAAGTCCTTCGCGGACAAAACGTCGCTGAATTTTCAGCCCGGCGTCACCGCCATTGTGGGACCCAATGGATGCGGCAAGTCCAACGTTTCTGACGCCATTCGCTGGGTTCTGGGCGAGCAGTCCGCCAAAGCCCTGCGCGGCGGAGAGATGGCCGATGTGATCTTCAACGGCACCGACGGGCGCAAGCCTTTGGGCATGGCCGAGGTCTCCATTACTCTGGGCGGGGTGGATGAAGAGAATTTGCGGGCCGCCGGTCAGGATCTGGCCTACAACGAAATCACCGTCACGCGCCGCGTTTACCGTGATGGCGGCAGCGAATATTTCATCAACAAGGTCCCCAGCCGGCTGAAGGATATTCAACAGCTCTTCATGGGCACCGGGGTGGGACGCACCAGTTACAGCATCATGGCCCAAGGCAACATCACGCAGATTCTCTCCAGCAAGCCGGAGGATCGGCGCATGGTGTTCGAGGAGGCGGCGGGTATCACCAAATACAAGTCCCAGAAAAAAGAATCGCTCCGTAAACTGGAGCAGACCGAGCAGAACCTGCTGCGCGTGGCCGATACCATCAAGGAGGTCAAGCGTCAGATAGGCTCACTCCAACGTCAAGCCGGCAAGGCCCGACGCTACAAGGAGTTGGCCCAGGAACTGCAGCATTTGGACACCCAGCTGGCCCGGCACCAGTTTGACGTCTGGCAGGGGGAGATCGCCCAGAAACAGGCCGCCGCCGAAGCCCTCCGCGACGAGATTGAATCCGGCTCGGCCGGATTGCTCCGCGGCGAGGACGAGATCGCACAGCTCCGCGCGCGTCTGGCCGAATTGGAGCAGCTCATCGCCGGTCTGCAGCAGCAGGGTCTTGAATTGAAAGGGGCTGCGGACCGGCATGAGAGCCGCATGGCCTTCAATGAAGAACGATTGCAGGAGTTGGCCGCGCAAAATGACCGTGTGGTGGCCGATATCAGCCAGTTCGAGGAGCGCTTGCAGTTGGCCACCGGGGAACTGGCCGGGGTTACTGAACGTCTCGCTGCGGCCCAAGCCGCCCTGCAGCAACATCGCGAGACACTTCAGGCCAGGCAGTCCGCCTTGCAGGGGATCGAACAGGATTTGCGGGAGAGTCAGGAGGCTTTGCGCCGCGCCCAAGCGGCCACCTTTTCCGCAGCCCAGGATTTGAACCGGGTCCGCAATGAGATCAACTCCCTGGATTTTCAGAAGCAGGGCAACAGCGTGCGGCTGGAGAAATTGTCGGCTGAACAAATACAGCTTGAGGAGGAACGCGTGCGCCTGGAGCTGCGCCTGGGTGAGTTCAGCGCCAATGCCGAGGCTGAGAAACTCAGCGTGGCCGCGACCCGCGGCACTGTCGAGGAACGCCAGGCCCGGCTGCGCGAAATCCAGGTTGAACTCAACCGCGTCGCCCAGGAACAGGACCAGCAATTGCGCGTTCAGGCCGAGAAACGTTCGCGCTTGACCGTCTTGCAGCAGCTCGAAGGCACCCACGAAGGCTTCAGCGCCGGGACACTAGCCGCCTTGCGCCGGTCCAACTCCGTTCTGGGTTCCCTGGCCGACCGCATCCGGGTTCCGGACCCATGTGTGGTGGCCATTGAAAACGCCCTAGGCCACCACCTGCAGCTCGTGCTCACCGAGCAGCCCGAGTCCGCGCATCAAATCCTCAATGACCTCACCAGCTCCAAGGCCGGGCGCGCCAGCGTCGTGGCGCTGGCTTCTGCGGTGAGCGACTCCCAATTGGCCTTTCAAGGCGACATGTCGCCCGGCACCGACCTGGCCGCCGTCACGGCCCGCCTGGCGGAGGGCGGATTGGTCCACGCCTTGAGCGTGGTTCGAGCCGAACCTTCCGTGGAGCGGCTGGTCAAAAGTCTTCTGGGGCGCACGTTCATTGCCGCCGATCTGACCTCGGCTGCGGCCCAAGCGCAGAACGGCCATGCCGGCTGCGACTTTGTGACTCTCTCCGGAGATTTGCTCAGCCGGCATGGTGTTTACACCGGGGGCTCCCTGAGCGGCAACGGCAACAGCAAGGCGCCCTCGTCTATTCTTGGCCGCAAAAACCAGATCGCTGAATTGCAGGAGGAACTGGAAGGCATCCAGCTTTTGGTGGCGGATATCAGCCGGCGCAAAGGCGCTTTGCAGGGCGAGCAGACCGAGCTGCAGGCCAGCCTGCAACAGGCCCAAACCGAGCTGCGCCAGCAGGAGGTTGCCATCGCCACGCGCCAGGGCGAGTTCAAGGCCTTGGAAACATCCCGCCGCCTCCTGCACCAGAAGATCGACACGGTCATCTTTGAAATCCAGAGCCTGGCCGATCAGGAACAGGAGGGTTTGGCCAAACGCAACGCTCTGGCCGAGCGCATCGCCCTGCTGGAAAGCGCCGAGCAGGCGCGCCAGCATGATGTCTCCAATCTGACCGCCGGGTTGGAGGAGCGGCGCCAGCAGCGCGATGTGGCCACGGGCAGCCTCAATGAGAGCCGGGTGGCTTTTGCCACCGACGAGCAGATGGGGGCGTCTTTGCGCCAGCAAAAGGGCGCGCTCGAACAGCGGTTGCGCGAGGTCAACCATACCCTCGCCCAGCGGCGGGCCGAGCTACCCTCCTTCGCCAGCCGTCAGGAACAGGCCCAATGCGAGATCGAGGAGTCGCGGGGCCAGATCGGACGCCTTCAGCACGAGCGGAGCCTAGTCAACGAGCAGGTGGCCGAAATGGCCGGACAAAAGAAATCCCAGGAGACGGAGGTCGCCGGGCGCGAGGAGTCGTTGCGCGGGCAGCGCACGCGGCTGACCTCCTGCCAGCAGCAGCGGGGCACCTTGGAGATTGAGCTGGCCCAGAAAAACATGGGCGTTCAAAACCTGCGCGAACGCATCCAGCAGAAATACCATCTCGTCCTGGACGACATCCGCAGCGAGTGCATCACCATCACCTATGCCGATCAGGGCCCGGCCCGGGTCCAGACCCTTACGCCGGAGGAGATGCAAGCCAGTGCCGCCGCCACCGACTGGACCGCCGTGGGACAACAGGTCGACGGCTTGCAGAAACGCATCGACGAAATGGGCCCGGTCAACCTCGTGGCCATCGAGGAATACGAGGAAACCGAACAGCGGCACCAGTTCCTGAGCCGCCAGGTGGAGGATCTGACCACGGCCAAGGCGCAGCTTTTGGACGTGATCAACCGCATCAACACCCAAACCGAGGAGATGTTCAAGACCACCTTCACCCAGATCCGTGACAACTTCCGGCTCATGTTCACCGAGGTGTTCGGCGGCGGTAAAGCCGACCTCATTCTCACCGATGAGAAGGACGTGTTGGAATCGGGCATTGAAATCGTGGCGCGTCCGCCCGGCAAACAACTGCAAACCATTTCCCTGCTGTCGGGGGGGGAGCAGACCATGACGGCCGTTTCGCTTCTCTTCTCCATTTACCAGGTCAAGCCTAGCCCGTTTTGCGTTCTGGACGAGTTGGATGCGCCGCTGGATGAATCCAACATCAACCGCTTCATCCGGGTGCTGCAGCGCTTCCTCGATCACTCGCAGTTCATTATCATCACCCACAGCAAGCGCACCATCAGCATGGCCGATGTGCTCTATGGCGTGACGATGGAGGAGCACGGTGTGAGCAAAATCGTGAGCGTCAAGTTCCACAAAAACCAGGACGGCGTGGCCCCTGAACCCGCCCGGCCGGTCGAGGTGGCCCTTCCGCCAGTGTCCCGTCAGGTGACGGATACAACCGAGGTCGAGGTGGCCGGATAGTCTGCGGCCCTGCGCCGCTTTGCGCGCGGGGTGCGGGATCCGGTTCGCCGCGAGTGGTTGATCCGCCGCGTTGGTGACGGGCAGTCAAGCGGCGCGCAAGTTTTTTCCATTCATCGCCCGGCGGCGGCCGGTGCGGGGATTACGGCTGAAGAGCTGTGGAAAAAGTAATAAGTCCCCGGCTTTATTCGAGGCATTTCGGGCTGGTCCTTCATTGCGCAGAGGACGGCGCTTTGGAAGCGTGGAGCCGGGATCTACCTCCGATGCCGCACGGGCTGAAAGCTGAGAGTTTTTCCGCCAGCAGCCGGCCCAGTTCCAGCAGCCGGGCTTTCTCGGCCTCAGTGAATTCATGGGGCTTGAGCAAGCCGACTCCCAGTGTGCCGCGCAGTTTGCCTTCCTTGAGGCAGGGCACGGCGAGGGAGCCCTGGACGTTGGTCTTGCGGGCGTCTTCCTTGGCCACTCCGCCCAAATCGGCCTGCAGGTTGCATAGTTCCACAGGCTCAAGCCGCTGCGCTGCCGCGCCGGCAATGCCCTTGCCGATGGGGATTGAGCAAACCATTGGCAGGAGTTTCTCCGGAACTCCCCGCTGGGCAAGCAGTTTCAACAGGTTGTCCGCCGGGTCCAGCCGGTGCAGGGTGCCTGTGCTGGCCTGAAATTCGGCCAGAACCAACTCCAGCGCCGCTTGCCAATCCGGCACGGCGGATTTCAGTAGTAAATCGTATGAGGTGTTCATGGGAATGCTCAGCTCGGGGTCCGGATCAGATCTGCGAGGCTGCCGTGCGCTTAAGGAACACGCTGACGACCTTGGAGACATTGTCTTTGTATTGAGGATCGCCGCTGAGCTTTTTCCAGCCCGGCGCGTCGAAAAAACCTTTCCAATGCTTCTTGTGCTCCTCGCGGTTTTCCCCCGAGACCATGTAGATGAGGCAGGGCATCTGCGAGCCGACGATGGCCTGCGCGAAAAACACCGGGCTCAATCCCACCTCCTGCATGATCGGAACCTCGCCGCTGTTGAACATCTGCACTTTACTGATGCCTTTGTTTTCGTTGTGGCTTTGATAGGTGCGCAGTTCGTAAACCCAAGGATTCTTCTCCGCCGTGGCTCCCGGCACCGCCAGTTTCTTCATGCTCTCAAACGCCACCAGCAGCGAACTCTCAAAACGCGTATAGGCCGGATCAGATTTCGGCACCGCCATGAATTCTGCGGATGCCTTTTGGTAGGCGCTGTCGGAGGCCAGTCGCCCCGGAACCTCGGTGATGAACCCGGCCGTTTTGTAGGGAATCAGCACGTAAATCTTGTTTGTTGCCGAATCCTCCAGCTCCGTGAACACCCCGACCGCGCGGATTCCCATCCGGTTGTAAGCAGGCACGGCCGCATCCTGCCAATAATCGGTGACGAGCTTTTGCTGGCGCGCCGTCTGGGTGGTGTAGACCCGCAGTTCATAATATTCAGGTTGAGCCGCTCTGGCGGTCGGCGCGAGCGGCAGGAGTCCAAGCAAGGCCGTCAGGGGCAGGAATACGGTCAGATAGGTTGGGATGTTCATGTTTTTATTATTTAAGAGAGGGGTTTTTACAGAGTGCCTTGCCTGAGAAATTCCCAGCCCACCTCGGAGCTGACCGTCAGACCTGTGGTGGAGACGAACTCCACGCGTCCCGGTTTAAACCGCACGGAGGCCACCGTTTCGAATCCGGCAGGAACCCGCACCACGCCTTGGATATAATTGATCAATGTCGGCAGGTGTGGCGAGAGCACGAGGGCGGTCGCCACCCCCTGGCTGTTGAGCAGATTGTGTTCGCAGGAGGCTTTCAGTCCGTCGGCAAAATAGCTGCAGGTGTCTTCAAGGCCAAGGCAACGATTGCGGCCGTTCCACGGGTTCCCATGCCGGCCCGCATTGGCAATCCAAAAAATCGTGCTCGGCAGAACGCCGGGGTCCTTGAGCGAAAACCACAGATAGCCTTCATCCTGATTGGTGGCGGCGGTCCAGGCCGGTTCGTTGTCTGAACCCGGGTGGAAGACCGAGAGGAGATCGGTGAACCCGCGGCGCGCCGGAAACGTTGTCAGATCGGCTTCAGCCGGATCTTTCCATAGCAGGGGCACGTGTTTCAAGTCGTTGAACCGGGCCCCTGAGGCCAGCGACTGGTATTCCCGGTTGCGCGGATCGCCGAACACGCCGGGGCAGGTCATGCCGAAGGTGAACGGACTGGTTGCCACCCTCAGGGAACCTTCCCGCTCAGGCACACGGAGTGTGGCGTGATGTCCCACCGGCATCGTGCCCTCAAAGCCGGAGAGGATCTCCTGGGTATAGAGCGCATTCTGTCCGTCGATGAGGCTGATGCGCTTGTTTACGGTGCCGGGGCGGATGGTGGGTTTATGCAAAAGCTCAAGGGTGGTGACGGCGTTGCTTTTGCTGAAACTGACGAATTGCCAGTCTGCTCCTGCACCTTCGCCATGGGGCGGATGGCTTTCCCCGTTGAAGGGGGCGGCGTTGCCGCCAAAAGGCATGCAGAAAAAATCGCCCCGCAGCGGCACCAGCACCGGGGCGGGCAGGGGACCGGTGGCTTCCGAATGCCACGGATTCACGTAATAGGGTTCAACGGGTGTTCCGCTGCTCCGGCAGAAACTCACCGGAGCGATGTGGGCGCCGAGTCGCGTGACGGCCAGCTCCATCTCATCCGTCGCCATGATCCAGGACGGTTGGGAGTATACAGTTTTCAACTGCCCCGTCAGCGGTGTGAGGATGGATTGGGATTTGGACATGGAACTTTGATTGATGGGTGTTGCCTGGAGGAGGAATGCTTCGGGCCTTTAGCAGCGTTTAGCCAAACGCCCTGGCAACCGCGCGCAGCCTGCGAATCGATCGGCGGCAACGCGCCCGTGAGGGCAAGAAATCGATGGGTTGAGAACGCTGATCATTGGCTATCTAGTAACGGGCCCTCGTGGTGCTGTCAATGCCCGCGGAACTATCAGGGGACAGCGGACCGCGGGTTAGGATTTTGGCTTTAACTGGGGGAATAAAATCACGTCCCGGATGCTTTCCTGGCCGAGGAGCATCATGCAGAGGCGGTCGATGCCGATGCCGATGCCGCCTGCAGGGGGCATGCCGTGCTCGAGAGCGACTAGGAAATCCTCGTCGATCTTCTGCTGTTCGCCTCCGGCCTGATGCTCCAGGGTGGCGCGTTGGGCGACTGGATCGTTCTGTTCGGTGTAGCCCGGGGAGATTTCCTGGCCGTTGATGCAGCATTCGAAGACTTCTACGGTGGACGGGTCGTCAGGCGTGAGCTTGGCCAGAGGCACGAGTTCCTTGGGCAGATGCGTGACAAAGGTGGGCTGGATCAAGGTGGGTTCAATCAGTTTTTCGAACACCGCGCCGGTCACCTCAAAGTCTTGGTGTTCTTTGCCGATTTCCGCGCCGAGATCGTGGGCGCGCTCCCGGCGCTGCTCGGCAGACAGGTCGAACCAATCCGCGCCGGCTTTTTCACGGACCAGATCCTTGTATTTTGCGCGCCGCCAGCCCGGGGTCAGGTCGATTGTTTTGACGGTGGCGCCTTGGGCGTCTTTGTGTTCGATGAGGAGGGTTCCCAAAACCTTTTGCGCCACCGTGGTGATGAGGGACTCGACCGTTTCCATCATGGTGAGGTAATCGCCGAAGGCCTGATAGGCTTCGAGCATGGTGAACTCGGGGTTGTGGCGGCGGGAAAGGCCTTCATTGCGGAAGTTTTTCCCGATCTCGAACAGTTTGTCGATGCCGCCGACGAGCAGGCGTTTGTGGTAAAGCTCCAAGGCGATGCGGAGATAAAACTCGCAGCCCAGGGCGTTGTGAAAGGTTTTGAAAGGCTGAGCCGCCGCTCCTCCGGGAATGGCCTGCATGGCGGGGGTTTCCACCTCGACGTATTGGCGGGCGTGGAAAAAATTGCGGATTTCGTGGATGATGGCGCTGCGCTTGAGCATGACGTCTTTGACGTCCAGATTGGAGATCAAATCCAGATAGCGCTGGCGGTAGCGGATCTCGGTGTCTTCGAGCCCGTGCCATTTGGAGGGCGGGGGGCGGAGGGACTTGGCAAGGATGACGAAGCCGGAGAGTTTGACGGAGATCTCCCCGGTTTTGGTGGTGAAAAGTGTTCCGTCAACCCCCACGAAATCGCCGAGGTCCAAGTGGGTGAAGATGTCGAACAGTTCGTCGCCGAGCACGTTTTTCTGGGCGTAAACCTGGATGCGTCCGCTCTGGTCGCGCACGTCGATGAACATGCTCTTGCCCATGTCGCGGTGGGCGGTGATGCGGCCGGCCACGGCGACTGGACGGCCTTCGAGGTAATGCTGGCGGGCGGCGGCGCAGGTTTCGCCGGGGCTGAATTTATTTTTGAAGGGGAAAATCCCCTTGGCCTCTAGCGATTTGAGCTTGGCCTTGCGCTGTTCGATCAATGCATCCAACGGTTGTTGCGTCTGTTCCATAGTTTGGAATCCCAGATGAAACACGGATTGTGCGGGAAAGTCCAAGGTTTTGATTCCTGAGGCGGAGGTCTAAGGCCGGGGGGAGCTGCGTGTTGGATCCTGAAAGCGCAAAGCGGCAAGGCTAAAGAGAAGGAGGGCTGCTTTGCCGCTCCGCCGGGGCGTGTGGGCTAACGGTTGGCCGCTTGCCTAATTCCTCGTAGGGCTTTGTTTTTCAGGTCTGCGGACGGCGCCGCTGCGGGGTCACTTGCCACTGGCAGCCTGCGCTTGGCTCCCCGGCTGGGGGCTTTCGGCTTGTTAAATGGCGACGGAAGGCTGTAAGAAGAGCACGTGACTGAAACAAAAAAAATCCGGCTTGGCGTTCTGGGTTCGGGCAAGGGGAGCAACTTTGTGGCGATCGCCGACGCCATCCAGTCCGGGCAAATCCCGGCGGAGGTGGGCATCGTGTTGAGTGATGTGGAGGGGGCGGGGATTCTGGACCAGGCCCGGATGCGGGGGATTCGTGCGGAATACATAGCGCCGGGGAAATTCCGCACCAAGCTGGAGGAGGAATCGGAGCGGTGTTTTGTCGAGGCGCTCAGCGCGGCGGAAGTGGATTGGGTTGTGCTGGCGGGATTTATGCGGGTGTTGAAGGGGGACTTCCTGCGGGCGTTCGAGGGGCGCATTGTGAACATCCACCCTTCGCTCCTGCCGTCGTTTCCGGGGCTGGAGGCATGGAAACAGGCGCTCGATCACGGGGTGAAATTCACGGGTTGCACGGTGCATTTTGTGGATGCGGGGGTGGATGCCGGCCCCATCATCGGGCAGCAGACCGTGCCGGTGCTGGACGCGGACACGCCGGAAACTTTGCATCGGCGCATTCATGCGGCGGAGCACCTGCTATATCCGGCTTGTATCGGGATGCTGGCGAGGGGCGGGGTCAGGGTGGCGGGCCGGCGGGTGATGGGGAGCGAAAGGGTGGATTGCTGAATGAATGCGGGGTTTTCCGGCTGGTTTTGGCGGATCACCTGGGTGAATCGGAGAAGGGGCGGAGCGGGGCGCGCTTGATTTTGAAAGAAAAAGTTCGCTTTGCTGCCCTGAACTTGGCAAATAATCGGGTTCGCGCGGGATGGTTTCCGCGTTAAGCCGTCGCTCATGAGCAAACAGAAACTACGTTTTGGACTGCCGAAGGGCAGTTTGCAGGAAGCAACCATCGAAAAGATGGCCAAGGCCGGCTTCAATATTTCCGTCAGCAGCCGCTCCTATCTCCCCTACGTGGATGACGAGGAGATGGAGGTGCGGCTCATTCGCGCGCAGGAGATCAGCCGCTATGTCGAGCACGGCTATCTGGACTGCGGCATCACGGGGCATGACTGGATCATGGAGAACGGGTCGAAGGTTCATGAGGTGGGCGAGTTTTTATTCAGTAAGGTGTCGCGCAAGCCGGCCCGGTGGGTGCTGTGCGTTCCGGAAAATTCCCCGGTGAAATCGGTCAAGGATCTGCAGGGCAAACGGATCGCCACGGAGGTGGTGAATCTGACCCGGAAATACCTCAAGAAACACGGAGTGAGTGCCGAGGTGGAGTTTTCCTGGGGCGCCACCGAGGTCAAGGCCCACGAGCTGGTGGACGCCATCGTGGAGGTGACTGAGACTGGGTCGTCGCTGCGGGCCAACAATCTGCGGATTGTGGACGAGCTGCTCTGCTCGACGCCGCGGCTGATTGCCAACCGCGAGGCGTGGCGCGACGGGTGGAAGCGGCAGAAGATTGAGACCCTCTCGATGCTGCTCAAGGGGGCGATGGAGGCCGAGACGAAGGTCGGGTTGAAGATGAACATTGCGGAGAAGAATCTGTCGAGCCTGCTCAGCAGCCTGCCCGCCCTGCGCAATCCGACCATCGCCAACCTGAGCCTGAAAGGCTGGGTGGCGGTGGAGACGATCATTGACGAACATGTGGTCAGGGAACTGATTCCGCAGTTGAAAGCCGCGGGTGCCGAAGGCATCATCGAGTATCCGCTCAACAAAGTGGTTTACTAAATCGATTTGTCCGTATAGAAAAAACAACAACTTATGGGTTCCATAAAAAAACGCCGCAAAGCGAAGATCAACAAACATAAACGCCGTAAAAAGTTGCGATTGAATCGCCACAAGAAACGCACCTGGCAGAAATAATCCCGTCCGCAATTTCCCTTGCGGCAGAAGGCGCAGCCCGCCCCTCGGCGGGCTGCGTTGCTTCAGATCGAGCTCACCGCATGTGGTTTTCCTATTGCACGGCAGTCCTGCAAACCGCGACCCTCGCCATTTTGTTGGCCGGTTGCTCGTCTCCGCGCTCGCATCCGGCCGTTCATGCGGATCGCCCAGGCTCACGGCAGGATGTGGTGGAGGCTCATGCCCGCTACGCATCGGCGGTGGTGGCTGAGGTCGACGGGGCGCCTGAGAAAGCGCTACCGGACTATCTCAAAGCCGTTGAGAACGATCCGGCGAACGAAGATTTGGTGCTGGAGGTCTTCGAACGTCTCGTTCAGTCCCGCCAACTTGCCCAAGCCGCGGGTGTGCTTGAGCGTTTTGCTGCCAGCCCCAATGCATCAGCCATACTCCTTTCGCGCTTGGGCTGGGCCTACGGACAGCTAGGAAAAACGCAGCCGGCCATTGACGCCAGTCGCAAGGCCATCCAACGCGATCCCCGGGCCCTGTCCGGCTACCAGAGCCTTTCGCTCAATTACTTTCAATCCAAGCAGGGCGGCCTCGTGCCGGCGGTGTTGGAGGAGGCCCTCAAGGTTTCCGGCACCGATCCGGATTTTCTGGTGGGCTTGGGTGAGCTGTTTGTTAGTTTGGGGGCGCAGGTGCCGGAGTGTCGTGCGGTCGCCCGGGGTCGGGCCGCCCAAGTTTTCCACCGCGCTTTCAGGTTGGGAACTCCCGATCCCCAGTTACGAATCCGGCTGGCGGATGGTTTGTTTGCGCTGGGAAAAGACGAGGATGCGGCCCCCATCTATCAGGTGCTGTTGAAAGATCTCCCCGAGGGGCCTCTTCTGCGCAATCACGTCCGCGAAAGGCTGGCCAATCTTTATCTCCGGGGGCGCGATCCCAAGCAGGCGGCGCCCTTGCTTGAGGAGATGCTGCGGGAGAATCCCACCGATGCGCAGACCTATTACTTGCTGGGGGGTATAGCCTACGGTGAGAGGAAGTTTGCCGAGGCGGAGGGGTTTTACTCAAAAATCATTCTCTTGCAACCCGATTTCGAGCCGGCGTATTACGATCTGGCTGCCGCGCGACTGGGGGCGAACCAAGGGCGCGAGGCGCTGGCGGTTTTGGGGCAGGCGCGCACCAAGTTCAAGACGGGTTTTCTTCTGGAATATCTCAGTGCAACGGCGTGGGTGGGGCAGAAAAACTACACCAACGGTTTGGCCGCTTTCACGGCGGCCGAGGTGATCGCCCGGGCGCGGTCGACCAACCGGCTGGACGGCTTCTTTTACTTTCAATTCGGAGCGGCGTGTGAGCGGGCGGGGCAATATGCCGAGGCGGAGAAGCACTTGGAGCATTGCTTGGAATTGGCCCCTGGTTTCAACGAGGCAAAGAATTATCTGGGTTATATGTGGGCCGATCGGGGCCGGAATCTGCAGCGGGCGCGCAATCTCATTGAACAGGCGCTGAGGGGCGAGCCCAAGAACATGGCCTATCTCGACAGCATGGGCTGGGTGCTGTTCAAACTTAATGAGCCCCGGGCGGCGTTGAAATATTTGCTCAAGGCCGTTCAATTCGCCGAGGCGCAAGAGGACGGTTCGGTTTGGGATCATTTGGGCGAAGTGTATGCGGCGCTGGGGGATGAAAAGAAGGCATGCGAAGCCTGGCGCAAGTCGCTGGCTCTGGAACCCTCCGACAAGGTCCGCAAGAAAATCGAAGCCCGGCCGCCTAACCTACAACGCTGAAGCTAGCCGTGGCTCAGCCCATTATCGGATGCCGTATCAATTCACCAAACATTACACCCTGGAGGAGGCGCGCGCCCTGCTGCCCCGGGTGCGGCGCTGGCTCGAGTTGTTGCAGGAAAGCCGGGACAAACTGACGCGCTGCGAGCGCAAGCTGGGCTCCGCGACGCAGCCCGGCTGCGACACGGGGGGCCGTCTGGTCAATGCCTGGGTGCGCGCTTTGGTGGAAACGGGCTGCCTGCTCATGGAATTCCAACAGCGCCAGATCCAGATCAAAGATCTGCAGCGCGGGTTGCTGGATTTTCCGGCGCTGATCAACGGTCGGGAGGTCTTAATCTGCTGGGAGAAGAGCGAGGCGGACATCGGCTTCTGGCATGATTTGGACTCGGGCTATTCGGGTCGGGAAGCGCTTTGAAAGCCTTGCAAACCGGGGAGGGATCCTGATTTCAGTGCCAGAGGTCCCGGTAAATCCCGTAAACGTCCACCCTTCCGCCCGGCCAATAGCGGTTGGCCGGCAGGGTGAAGGTGCGGGAGGCGCGGTCGAAACGGAGCGTTTCCGGCGCGTCCGGTTGATTGGGATCATAGATTGAAAAGAGGATTTCCTGTTCCGCTTGGGTGGCGGCGATGACTAGGACGGCGTGGTTGAGGGTTAACTGGGGAAAGCGCAGCAGATGAACGACCGGGGGGCAATGGTTTGTCACGTCTTCAATCAGTTGCGCGGCCAGCTTTTCCTGATGCCGCCGGGTCAGGGGGAAGACCATGCGCCAATTGCCCCGTTGTAAATAGCTTTGCCATGCCCCGCCGCATTGCGCCTTGAGCAGGGGCTCTTGTGCGGCGCTGAATTGGCGCAGGTTGGCGTAACCCGGGATGACGATTCTCCTGTCCTCCGACAGCGGGTGAGACGGATCAATGGATGTCACCTGCCTGATTTCCGCGGCGTAGGTGTTCTGGTTGGTTCGGGGCAGGGAGGGGTTGAAGCGGGCATTCTGGAAAAACTGGCGGGCCGATCGGGCCAGGACGAAGCAGTGCAGGGTGTAGTCCGGGGCTGGTTTCTGGCGATGGTGGGTCCAACGGCCTTTGGCATCGGCTTGATAATCCCATTTGAGGCCGTTGGCAAAGGCAAAGGTGTCCGTGTGAAAATCGAAGGGGCGCTTTGCGGTGAGGTGGCCTGAGGTGGCGCAGCCACCGGCCAGCAGTGCCAGCAGGAGGAGCGGGGCGAACCAAGCCACTGATGGGCGGAGATGGGGAGAGAGGTTCTGCATATCAAGCTTGCGCGCCAAGCTATGCGTGGGCTAGGTAAGAGGCAATGCTTTACCAACGCTGGTGCCGGACGGCCCGCGAACGACCCCGGGCCCTGGCGCTGCGCGAAGGGGCCGGCGGAAGGGATTGGACCTTTGGTGAGCTGGCTGCGGCGGGTGCCGGGGGGGGAGGCGGGTCTGAGGCCGTGGTTTGTCCACAAGCGGGTTCGGCGGCGTTTGTGGTCGATGTGCTGCGCGCCTGGCGCACAGGCCGCATTGTTTGCCCCTTGGAACCGGGTCAGAGTCCACCGCGGATGGAAGAGCCGTTACCCGCCGGAATAGTGCATTTGAAAACCACCTCGGGCACGGGAGGGCAGGCGCGCAGGATTGCTTTTACCGGCGCCCAGCTTGCGGCTGATGCGGACAATATTGTTTCAACAATGGGGCTGCGCGCGGACTGGCCGAATGTCGGGGTGGTTTCGCTGGCGCATTCCTATGGTTTTTCGAATCTGGTTCTGCCGCTGCTGCTGCATGGAGTGCCGCTTATTATGGCCGATTCCGCATTGCCAGAATCATTGCGGCGGGTGGCCGGGACACAGCGCGAGATCACGTTGGCTGCGGTGCCGGCGCTCTGGCGGGCGTGGCTGGAGGCGGGGGTGATTCCGGGCAATGTGCGGCTGGCGGTTTCGGCGGCTGCGCCTCTACCCCTTGCGCTGGAGCTGGCGGTGTTTGAGCGGTGCGGTTTGAAAATCCACAATTTTTACGGCAGCAGCGAATGCGGCGGCATCGCTTTCGACGCGGGGCAGACTCCGCGTCGGGACGAAAGCTGTGCCGGCGCTCCGCTGCGGGGGGTGAGTTGTAAGGTGGGGGAGACAGGGTGCCTGGAAGTCCACAGCGCGGCGGTGGGTCAGGGAGGCTGGCCGCAGCCGTGTGCGGCCTTGCGTCCGGGGGTTTTTGAGACGGGTGATCTGGCGGCTCTGACGGAGGGGTTGGTTTATCTTCAGGGCAGGATGGGGGACCAAATCAATGTGGCCGGCCGGAAAGTTTCGCCGGAAACTGTTGAGCGCATTCTGCTTGAACATCCATCGGTGCGCGAGTGCGTGGTCTTCGGGGTGCCCAGCGGGGATGCCGCGCGGGGTGAGTGGGTTGCGGCCTGTGTGGTGCTGGGGCCGGCGGGAAACGGGCGGGAGATCCGGGCTTATCTGCAGGCGCGGTTGCCAGCGTGGCAGGTGCCGCGCGAGTGGAGGTTTGTTGAAAAGCTGGCGCCCAATCCACGCGGGAAATTGTCGAGGCGGGCCTTGCGGGAACGTTTTTTTCCAATGCCTCAAGAGCCGTCTGCTTCCGGGCTGCTTGAGGCCGGGTTGCGGGGGGCGGGCCGGAGTTCGGGGGGGTGATTTTTATGAAATGACTCGGCCCGATTAGTCCGCGATTAGTGCTTGCATTGGGCGGATGAGTTGTTATAAAATGTTTTCCGTAGTGAGGAGTGAGTAGAAATGTCTAAATCCGCAAATCCCAAAAAGCTGAATCGCGTCTTTATCGTGGATGACCACGCACTGGTTCGCGAGGCGCTGAGCGGCGCATTGCTAAACGAAGCCGGCTTGGAAGTTTGCGGCCAGGCGGCCGATCGGGAGGAGGCCTTGGAAGCGATTGCCCGGGTCAGGCCTGATCTTGTGCTGTTGGATTTGCGGCTGCGCAACTCGGACGGCATGGAGTTTTTCAGGGACCTTCTGCTCGCCTACCCGGAGATTCTGATTCTGGTGGTTTCGATGCAGGACGAACAAGTGACGGCGGAGCGGGTGGTCCGGGCCGGTGCACGGGGGTATGTCTCCAAAATCGAGCCCCCCTCCAAAATCATGGAGGCGGTTCATAAGGTGCTCGAAGGGGGGATTTATCTCAGCGAGCGGGCCGTTTCAAACTTCCCCGCCCGTTCATCGGACCCCTGCGCCGGCCCCGGCATCGACGATATCCAACAGTTGTCCTCGCGCGAGCGCCAGGTGTTTGAGATGATTGGCCTGGGACGCAATCTCCAGCAAATTGCCGGGGGGATGTCGCTGGATGTCAGCACTGTGGAAACCTATTGCGCCCGGATCAGGAGCAAGTTGGGATTGGTCAACGGCGCCGATCTTTTGCAAAGGGCGATCCAGTGGACTATCAACAAATAATCAAACGGGTTCGAATCAATCCATTTAAAACAATTCATGAGAACACCAAATATGCAGTCTGTTCCGCTTTTGCCTCCAAACGCCCCGCGCTTTTGGCGGTTTTTTTTCTGCCTTTGCCTCGGCCCGCTTTTGCTGGCCGGCTGCGCGGATACCCGGCCCCCGGGCGTGGCGGGGCAGGTCCCGGCACAGACCGGCGGGCCGTTGCGCTTGCGTGAGGGGGATACGATCAAGGTGGGTTTTCCGGGGGCGCCGAACCTCTCCGCTTCCCATAAAATCCAGCGTGACGGGAAAGTCAATCTCCCGCTGGTCGGAGAGGTGCGGGTCTCGGGGAAAACCCCGGGGGAAATCGAGGAGGAGCTGCAGCTGCTTTACAAGGACCAGCTCGTGTCCGGGCAGGTGCGGGTGAACATTGAAGCCGCTGCGTTTTCGGTGTTCGTCACCGGGGCGGTGATGCATCCGGGGGAAGTGATGTCGGACCGTCCATTAAGCTGCCTGGAGGCAATCATGAAGGCGGGCGGTTTCGATCAGAGCCGGGCCGATCTGAAGCGGGTGACGGTCATCCGCAATCTGAACGGCAAAATGGCGCACTATCCGCTGGATTTGAAGCGGGTTTTGGAGGGGGGCGACGAGTCTAATTTTTATCTGCAGCCTTCGGACATTGTTTATATACGGGAACGGTTCAACTGGTTTTAAGCCGGGCTGTTTTCAAGTGCAGGGGGCTTTTTTAGCGGCCAAGGCTTGCGTGGTTTAACTGAGAGACAAGGGGTTCTTATTCTGGCAGAGTTGGACTGCCGCCTGAAGGGGAGTGTCACAATCCTAGAGTCTGAGCCTGAGGCGGGTGCTATTGCTCGGTGAGTTGCCGGAGATGGAATGGCCTGTGGTTTTTTGAATTATGGAAGAGAAGCGAGTGGAAGGTTGGTATTGCGCCCGGACGAAACCGAAGCATGAACACATTGCGGCGGCGAATCTGGAGAAGCAGCTCTCTCTGGAGGTTTTTCTTCCCCGCCTGCGGGTGGAGCGGGTGACGCGGCGGGGGGTGGTCTGCTCGACCGATCCGCTTTTTCCCTGCTATCTCTTTATCCGTTGCCAGCCTGAGATGTTTGGATCGATCCGGTATGTGGCCGGGGTGAGCAGTCTGGTGAATTTTGGCGGGGTTATCCCGGCGGTGCCCGACGCGGTGGTGTGCGATCTGAGGGCGTGCTTTGAATCGGGGCAACCCCTGAGTGTGGAGAGCGGGCTGTTGCCGGGGGCGGAAGTGGCCATTGCCGAGGGGGCCTTTCGGGGGCTAGAGGGGGTGGTTTTGCGCATGCTTCCTTCGCGTCAGCGGGTTGAGTTGCTGCTGGATATTTTGGGCCGGCAAACTGTTGTGGAGGTGGACCGGCATATGGTTTATGCCGAAAAACATGATCTGTTCGCGGGACTGCCGGCCTTGGCTTTGCCAGCCCGCCGGCAGGCCGGGTGCGGCCTGGTTTCAGGCAATTAAGGGGATTGTCGGCCGTCGTTCCAAGCCGCTAGAATAGGGCTGGTTGTGGCGGTGATGGAACGCTGCGGGAGGAGGGGATCCGAACCGAGGTTCCATTGGGCATCCCGGGGAGGGGTGGCCGGTTTATCAGACCATGCATGGTCTAAACAGGGCGGTTGGAGAAAGCTGGCGGCAGTCGCCGTGGCCAGCAAGTGCGGAGCCTTGCCGGATTGTGGTCTGAAGGGCGGGGCAGCGGAGGGTTCTCAGCGGGGCGGAGCGGGAAAAAGGGGGTAGGCGAGGCCGGTCATCAGGCCGGGAAAGGAGGATGGGATGGATAAGACAACGAAATCACAGTTTGGGGGCGTCCGGGCCGAGGAACCGGACGGTGGGATTCCCGTTTGGAAACGGTTTTTGGATTGGGGGGTCATTCTGCTGGCAGCGCCATTGTTTATGCCGGTGATGTTGGGGGTTTATCTGCTGATCAAGATTGTGTCACCCGGGCCGGCCCTGTTCCGGCAGCTTCGAATTGGTTATCGGGGCCGGCCGTTCATCTGCTTCAAGTTCCGCACGATGAGTTTGAATGCGGACACCGCGGTGCATGAGGGGCATTTTGCCAATCTCGTGGCATCCCGGCAGCCGATGAAGAAACTCGATGCCAGCGGGGATCCGCGGCTTATCCGCTGCGGGTCCCGGTTGCGGGCGTGGGGGATGGATGAGCTGCCCCAGGTGTTCAATGTGCTGCGGGGGGAAATGAGCATGGTGGGGCCCCGGCCCTGTGTGCCTTACGAATATCACAACTACACTCCGCGCCACCGGTCGCGCTTTGATGTCGCCCCCGGCCTGACCGGGTTGTGGCAGGTGAGCGGAAAGAACCGAACCACTTTCGAGGAAATGATCGATCTGGATATTGGCTATGCGCAGCGGCGCTCGCTGGGGCTGGATCTGAGCATCATGCTGCGGACTCCCGTGGCGCTTCTGCGGCAGGCGCGGGAGCATCGGGCGGGCCGGAAACTTGCGGTGCGGTCGGAGTTGTCGGGGCAAGTGCCTCAGTCGGTGGGGAGTGCGGGGGCACGGGGGAACGGGTCGGTTTATTAAACCAAAAGGAGAAAGAATGAAAAAAAACATCAAAGTCGGTGTGGTGGGGTGTGGTTATTGGGGACCCAATTTGATCCGCAACTTCCGGGCTCTGCCCGACTGCCAGTTGCAATTGATGTGTGATCTGAGCCAGGCGCGCCTCAATCACCTCCGGCAGCTCTATCCCGAGGTCGAGGGAATCACCGATTTTGCGCACACCCTCAACGGGGCGGGACTGGATGCGGTGGTGATCGCCACTTCCGTCAAGCATCATTACCCCATGGCCAAGGCCAGTCTTCTGGCTGGAAAACACACGTTCATCGAGAAGCCCATGGCTTCCTCGGCGGAGCAGTGCGAGGAGCTGATCGACATTGCCCGCCGCCAAGGATTGGTGCTCATGATTGGGCATACTTTTCTTTATTCGCCTGCCGTCCGGAAGATCAAGGAGTTGGTTGACTGGGGGGATCTGGGTGAGATCCGTTATATTTGCGCCCGAAGGCTGAATCTGGGGCTGTTCCAAAAGGACATCAATGTCGCATGGGATCTGGCGCCGCATGACATTTCCATCGTCCTGCATATCATGGAGCAGATGCCCCTGAGCGTGAACTGCCGGGGCAGTGCGCACGTGACGCCTGGGATTGAGGATGTGACGAGCATGTGCCTGAACTTTCCGGACAACCGCTCGGCGCTTATCCACAGCAGCTGGCTCGACCCCCGCAAGACTCGGGAGATGACCATCGTGGGGAGCAAGAAGATGATTGTTTACGATGATGTGGCGCAGATCGAGAAAGTGAAACTATATGATGTCCGCGTGGAACGTCCGCCGCATTACGACACCTTTGGCGATTTTCATTATGCCTATCACTACGGCGACATGCATGTGCCTTACATCAAGCAGGAGGAGCCCCTGAAATCGGAGTGTCAGCACTTTTTGGACTGCATCAACGAGGGGATCAGCCCCCTGACGGACGGGGTGCGGGGACTGGAGCTGGTGCGTATTTTGGAGGCGTCCTCCGAATCATTGAGGCAGAGCGGGGCGGCTGTTGCGCTCCGGTCTTCTGGCGCGCGGGAGTTCCGGTCCGGCACGGTGCCTCCCGACCGGAGTGAGGCCCGCCCGCGGCAGGTTTCCAGCCTGATGCCTGAAGCGGGCTCAGTCGAAACCTGTATCACCGGTTAGTGTAACTGCCATGTCTGTTCCATTCCAACTGATCGCCCCCGACGTCAAGCTCGGGCGTGGCGTGCGGATCTTCAGTTTCGTCAATCTTTACGGGTGCGAAATCGGTGACGAGTCCAAGATCGGCACGTTTGTGGAGATTCAAAAGGGTGCCAAGATCGGCCGGCGCTGCAAGATTTCCAGCCACACCTTTATTTGTGAGGGGGTGACTTTGGAGGACGAGGTTTTTGTCGGCCACGGGGTTGTTTTCACCAATGACCGCCACCCCCGGGCCACCACGCCCGGCGGGGAACTCCAGACCGAGTCGGATTGGGAGTGCCTGCCCACATTGGTCAAGCGGGGGGCATCCATAGGGTCGGGCGCGACCCTCCTGTGCGGCATCACCATCGGTCAGGGGGCGGTTGTGGGTGCGGGCAGTGTGGTGACCCGGGATGTGCCCGACGGGGCGACAGTGGTGGGCAATCCGGCGCGGGTGATTCGTGGGGCTTGCGGTGGGGGGCCGGGTTTGGAGAGTGCAGCGGGGGCTTTGCTGGTGTGAGCGGGATGGAAGCGGTTTTTCTCCGGCGGCATCTTGCAGCTTGATTCATGACGTGAACTTTCCGGTTGACGAAAAACGCGCCGCAAGTCCGCTGAGCATCCAAACCGTCCATCCGCTTCTTCCGGCCGGCGGGATGACGGGTGCGGGATCCGGGCTGGGCGGGTCTTGTTTTCACGGTGCGGCTTGGGCCAAGGTGCTGGTTGGCACCTACGGTTTCCGGCCGGTTTATTTTCAGGCCGTGCGCGGGGATCGGATTGAGGCGTTGCTTCCGTGCATGGAAGTGTCCGGTTGGTTGACCGGGCGGCGGGGTGTTTCGTTGCCGTTCACGGATCATTGCCGTCCGCTTGGGAGCGGTGCGGCCGAGCTGCAGGCGGTTTATGCGGAGGCACTGCGGCACGGGAAGAAGCGCGGTTGGAAGTCTCTGGAATGCCGCGGCGGCGGTGCGGGGTTTGAAGATGTAAGGCCATCGATCTCCTTTTACGGGCATCTGTTGGAACTGGGGCCGGATTCGGACGGGCTGTTTGCCGGGTTTGAAGGTTCGGTGCGCCGCGCCATCCGCAAGGCCCGCAACTCGGGCCTGACCCTTGATGTGTCGGGGGAGATGAGTGCGGTTGAGGATTACTATGGGCTGCATTGTCAGACGCGCAGAAGGCACGGGTTGCCGCCCCAGCCATTCCGTTTTTTCCGCGAGCTGCAGCGGCATGTGCTCGGGCCGGGGTTGGGTTGGGTGGTGTCGGCGCGATGGGGTGGGCGGAGTGTGGCTTCGGCGATATTTCTGGTGCACGGCGAGGAGGCGGTTTACAAGTTCGGAGCCTCGGACGCGGTGGGGCGGGAGCGGTGCGCGAACCACTTGGTCATGTGGCATGCGATGGAGTGGCTGGCTGGACGCGGGGTGAAGCGGTTGGATTTTGGCCGCAGCCCGGAAGCCAACGAGGGGCTGCGTCGCTACAAACTGGGTTGGGGTGCAGAGGAAGAGCGGTTGAATTATTACAAATACGATTTTCGGAGCCGGCGCCATGTCACAGAACAGGATGCCGCCTTCGGCTGGCACAACAGGGTGTTTCAGCGTCTGCCCCTTGGGGTGGCCCGTCTGGCCGGAGAACTTCTTTACCGGCACTGGGCCTGAAGCCTTGAGGCCTGAGCGGACCGGCCCCTGTTGAGTCCGGCCGAAGGTTGGCAGATCAAGTTGAATATTTATGCAGCAAAAAAGTCACACACCGCCCCCCGGCCTCAGTCTGGGGCTGACGGACATCTATCACATTCTCTTCCGCCAGAAGTGGAAGATTCTGGCCGCCTGGATGGCGGGCTTTGCCCTGACTGCGGCAGTGTGGGCCATTTGGCCCGTCGCCTATGAGTCCGAGGCGAAACTCCTGGTCAAATACATTCTCGAAGACAAACCCTACCGTCCGGTTTTCTCCAACTCGACCATCCAGAGCCCGGGGATCGGGGTGGATGGGAGCATCAAAGCCGAGGTGCAGATTCTGACCAGTTTTGATATCTCACTGATTGTCGCCACCAATGTTGGGGCGGAAAAGATCCTCAAGAAGGCGGGCGGGGGCGGGGATGTTTTTGCGGCGGCGAGTTTGATCCAGAAAGGGTTGAGCGTGGCGCCGCCCGAGAAGTCGGCGATCATGCAGGTGGTTTTTCAGCATCCCGATCCGGAGGTGGTGCAGCCGGTGCTGGCGCAGGTGATTGAGAGCTACAAGAAAATGCACAACGAAGTCCACATGGCTTCGGGGGCGACGGACGAGGTGCTGCAGAAGGAGCTCGTGTCGCTCAAATCCGAACTGGGTCAGACTGAAAGCAGTCTGCGGCAGGTGAAATCCAAGGCGGGGATCTCCTCGCTGGGGGACACCAGGAAAGTGCTTACGGAGAGGTTCGCCAAGATCCAGGAGGACTTGTTCAACGCGAAGGCCGAGCAGGCAGAACGTCAGGCCGGAGCACCGGACTTGAGCGAAGCGCCGGTGGAGAAGGTTCGTTCCAGCCCGGCCGCCCAGCAGGCCAGTCCGATGGAAAAAGTTCGCGCCTATCAGCGGATTTGCGGGTTGCTGGAAAGTTTCGAAGCCCGGGAGAAGGAACTGTCGGTTCTTTACACGGCGCAAAATCCCTTGGTTCAGGAGATGGTGAAAAAAGTGGCTGAGACCGAAGCGGCCAAAGTGAAAATGGAGAAGGAGTTTCCGCTGCTGGCCGGGACCCAGGTGTCCAGCTTGCCAACGGCGGTGCAGCCCGTTTTTTCCGCCCGGGATGTGGCGTTGGAGCGCAACCGCCTGAGGGCGATTCAGGCCCGCATCACGGTGCTGGGGGGGCAGTTGGAGGAGGTCCAGAAGGAGACCGCCGCGGTGGACGCCGTGGAAAGCACGATCACAGATTTGGAGCGCAAGCGGGATATTCTGGAGCAGAATTTGCGGGAGCGTTCGGCCAACATGGAGAGGGTCAGCTTCAATCACACTCTGGCCAGCAGCGGCACCGAAAACATCAGCGTGATAGAATCCCCCACGCTCCCGGGGCTTGATCGGGAAAAGCTGCACAAAGTCCTGCTCGGCCTGCTGGGCGGCACGATCGCCTTCGGCTTGGCTCTGGCCTTCGGAGTCGAATTATATCTGGATCAATCCATCAAACGGCCCGTTGAAATCGAGTCCAAGCTTGGCATTCCGCTCTTTCTCTCGATTCCCCGGGCTGCTGCGCGGACCAAGGGCGGGCTGGCGGCCCGGCCAAGGTTGACCAATGGATCCGCCCCGGGCGGCAATGGTTCCAATGGGCACGGGCCGGGGGCATCCCTGTCTGAGAATGCGGAACTGGGGGAGTTTTTTGACACGCTGCGGGACAGGCTGGTGATGAATTTTGAAGTGCGCAATCTCACCCACAAGCCCAAGCTGGTGGCGGTGACCAGTTGCGCCCCGGGTTCCGGGGTCAGCACGGTGGCCAGCGGACTGGCGGCGAGCCTCTCCAAGACCGGCGAGGGCAATGTGTTGCTGGTGGACATGAACCATCCGGAAAAGGGTGTGGCGCAATATTTCCACAAGGGTAAACTCGAATGCAATCTGGAGGATGCCCTGGCGGGAAAACGGCCGGAGTCGATGCTGGCGCCGAACAATCTTTTTGTGGTCTCGGACACGCCGGCTGGCGAGCAGTTCCCGAAAATCCTGCATCGGCGGTTTTCTTCACTGATGCCCAAGTTGCGGGCCAGCGATTACGACTACATCATTTTCGACATGCCCCCTGTCAGCCAAGTCAGTCCCACGCCCAAGCTGGCGCAGTTTATGGACATGGTTTTCATGGTGGTTGAAGCGGAGCGGACGGGGCTGGATGTGGTCAAGCGTGCATCCCACCAGCTCAGGGAAGCCAAGGCCACCGTGGGAGTCATATTCAACAAGCACCACAACTATCTTCCGCGCCGAATGCAGCAGGAACTTTAAGCGGACACTATGGAATAAAGCCAAGTGCATAGGCTGCTTTATGCGGCCCGCTCCCCTGAAATTCTCCTTTCTTTTCACCCGTGTTTCGCAACGACGTTTACTACAATCTCAAGCCTTTCATCCCCTTGCCGGTCCGCAGGCGGGTTCGGCGCTGGGTTGCGGCCCGGACACGCGCTTTGTCGCATGATCTCTGGCCTATCCTGCCCGGTTCACAGCAGGTGCCCAAGGGGTGGTCGGGGTGGCCGGGCGGCAAGAAGTTTGCCCTGGTTCTGACCCATGATGTTGAAAGCAAGACGGGTTTGGAGAACTGCCGGCAGTTGATGGCCTTGGAACGGAATCTGGGCTTCCGTTCCTCGTTCAACTTCATTCCTGAAGGCGGTTACCGTGTCGGCCGCGACTTGCTGCGCGAACTCTCCGGTGAGGGGTTTGAGGTCGGTGTGCATGATTTGTATCATGACGGGAAACTGTATCAAAGCCGCAAACGTTTCCTGCGAAACGCCGCCCGGATTAACGGGCATCTGCAGAAGTGGGGGGCGGTCGGATTCCGGTCCGGCTTCATGTTGAACAATCTGGACTGGTTGCATGAACTGAACATCGAATATGATGCTTCGACATTTGACACCGACCCGTTTGAGCCGCAGCCGCAAGGGTGCGACACTATTTTTCCATTCTGGGTGCCTCGTCCCGGAGCTTCGAGCCAATCCTCTCAGGGCTTTGTGGAACTGCCCTATACCCTGCCGCAGGATTCCACCTTGTTCCTGATTCTGCAGGAGGCCACTCCGGAAATCTGGTTTCGGAAACTCGATTGGGTCGCGCGCCAAGGCGGCATGGCTCTGATCAACACGCACCCGGACTATATGGCGATGTCCGGAGTCGACCGCCCTGACCGGTTTTATCCGGTGGCTTTTTATCGGCAGCTTCTGGATTACGTGCGTGATCGCTACGCGGGGGACTGCTGGCATGCCACCCCGGTGGAGGTGGCCCGTTGGTACAAGGCATCGCTGGCCCCGGCTCAATCCAGCACTCCGCCGCTCCAAGTGGCTGTGAGGCCCCAGGTCCAGCCGCGGTCCGTTCCTCGCAAGGTCTCCATGGTGGCCTATTCCCACTACGAGACGGACAACCGGGTTCTGCGCTATGCCGAGGAACTGGCCCGGCGGGGGGATGCTGTGGAGGTTTTCGCGCTGAAAAGCGACCGGAATCAAGCGGATGCCGAAATATTGAACGGGGTGAAAGTGCACCGGGTCCAGAGCCGGTTGGGCAAGAATCAGGAGAGTAAAGTCTCCTTTCTGCTGCCGATTTTGAGGTTCTGGCTCAATACCAGCGTGCGGTTGTCCTGGAAGCAACTCCAGAGGCGCTGCGATGTGGTGCATGTGCATAACGTGCCCGACTTTCTGGTCTTCACGGCATGGCTGCCCAAGCTCCTCGGCGCAAAGGTGATTCTGGATATTCACGACATAGTTCCGGAGTTTTACAGCAGCAAGTTTAAGATTTCCCAAGAGAGTCTGGGGGTGTGGTTGCTGAAGCGGATGGAGCGCGCCTCGGCCCGGTTTGCCAACCATGTCATTATTTCCAACGACTTATGGCGGGAAAAATACGCCGCCCGCACCGGCACTGAGGGCAAATGCAGCGTCTTCATCAACAACGTGGACGGCAGGGTTTTTCAACCCCGGCCCCGCACTCGGAATGACGGTAAAACCATCATCCTTTTCCCCGGCGGCCTCCAATGGCATCAGGGCTTGGACATCGCCATCCGGGCGCTTCCTGAGGTTCTGAGGCGGTTGCCGCAGACCGAGTTTCACATCTACGGCAGCGGCAACATCAAACCGGAGCTCGTCGCTTTGGCCGCCCAGCTCGGCCTGGTCGAGAAGGTCCGCTTTTTTCAACCGCTGCCCATTCATCAGATCGTAGAGGTCATGGCCAATGCGGATCTGGGCGTGGTGCCCAAGCGGGCCGATTCCTTCGGGAACGAGGCTTACAGCACGAAGATTATGGAATTCATGTCGCTGGGGATTCCGCTGGTGGTGTCCCGTACCAAGATTGACACTTATTATTTCAACGATTCGGTGGTGCGTTTCTTTGAGTCGGGCAATTCCGAGGCTCTGGCGGAGGGCATTCTGGAGGTGCTTGAAAATCAGGATTTGCGTCACCGCTTGGTCCATCAGTCCCATCAATACGTTGAGCGGCACGGTTGGGCCGGGCGGAAGGATGATTATCTTGGCCTCGTGGATTCGCTGTGCGAATCGAGCGTCGCTCCGGTTTAAACTCTCAACGATGCGATTGGACCGACTATTGACTCTGGGACTTTTCCGCCCGCTGCGAGGGATTTGTGCTCCGGATCGGGGTTCGGCGCTGCCCATCCTGATGTATCACAGTATCTCGGAGGATGCGGAACCGGGAGTGCCTCCTTACTACCGGGTTTGCACCCGGCTGCAACGTTTCAGGGAACATCTCCAAGTGCTCAAGGACAATGGTTTTTGCGGTGTCGGTTTAAGCGTGGGACTAGCCTGGTTGCAGAGCCGCTCTCATTCCGGGGATGCCATGCGGTCCGTGGCCAAACCAAGGGGCGGACAGCGGTCCGTGGCCGTGAACCACCCGCCAAAAGGGGCGGGAACCAATTCTCTCCGGCCGGTGGTGATCACATTTGACGATGGTTTCCGGGATTTTCACACTTCGGCTTTTCCCCTCCTGCACGAATTTGGGTTCTCTGCCACCATGTATCTCCCCACGGCCTTGATCGGCGAGACGGCATCAGGATCAGAGCGCCGCTGTTTTGCGGGTCGCGATTGTCTTGTCTGGCCCGAGGTGCGGGAACTCCACGCCGCGGGCTTCGAGTTCGGTTCCCATACTGCCACTCATCCTAAACTGGTTGATCTGTCCTGGCCGGAGATTCGGAGTGAGCTTGAAACGTCCAAAGGCGTAATGGAATCCAGGTTGGGGGTTCCCTGCAGGGCGTTTTCCTATCCATACGCTTTTCCCGCCGGCAACGCCGGTTTTGCCGGGCGGCTGAGCCGGCTGCTTGGTGAAACGGGTTATGCGAGTTGTGTCACCACGCAGATCGGCCGGGTCGGGGCGGGTGCGGATTTGCTGCGGCTCAAAAGGCTGCCGGTCAATTCGGCGGACGATGCCGCGCTGCTGCTGGCGAAACTGGAGGGGGGCTATGATTGGCTGGGCGGTTTGCAAGGCCTGACGAAAAAAATAAAAAACAACGCCTCGTTCCGGAGAAGAAAGGAACGGTCGGCGCGGCCGCTTCCTTTGATTGATCCGGCCTGAAAGATCCGTTTGATCGTGTCCAACCCTCCTTCATCCATCAACTGCGTGTCCCAAACCGGCGTGTATGCCCTCGTCACTCCGGTGCGCAACGAGGCGGAGCATTTCCGCCGAACCATTGATTCTGTTCTGGCTCAGACACTTCGGCCAGCGTTGTGGGTGATTGTGGACGACGGGTCCAGCGACGCGACGGGCAGTCTGGCCGATCAGGCCAGTCGGGAGCAGCCATGGATCCGGGTTGTGCATCGCACCGACCGTGGTTTTCGTCAGCAGGGCGGCGGGGTGATTGAGGCTTTTTACGAAGGGTTCGAACTTTGCCGCCAGATTCCATGGGAATTCATGGTCAAGCTCGATGGGGACCTTTCGTTTGATCAGGATTATTTCCGGGATTGCCTGGGGCGGTTTAGTGAGAACCCGAAACTGGGGATTGGCGGTGGTTTGGTGTGCCGTAGCGCCGGCGGCCAATGGGTCGCGGACAGCCGGGGCGATCCCCGTTTCCACGTGCGGGGTGCCACCAAGATTTATCGGCGCGCCTGCTGGGACCAGATTGGCGGGGTGTTGCCGGCACCCGGTTGGGACACCGTGGACGAATTAAAGGCGAACATGCAGGGATGGCAGACCGGCACGTTCGATGATTTGAAATTGCTTCAGCACAAGGACACCGGTTCCGCCGACGGCGCGTGGAACAACTGGGTCAAGAACGGTGTGGCCAATTATATCACCGCCTACCATCCGCTTTTCATGCTGGTTAAATGCCTCAAGCGGGTTTTTGCCCGCCCCTATTTGCTCGGCGCTCTGGGCCTGGCTTATGGATTTGTCCGGGGCTATGTGCGGCGCACCCCGCGCGTGGATGCTCCGGGTTACCGGCGCTATGTCCGCAGCCAGCAATTCCGCAAGTTGACCTTGCGCCCGAGCATTTGGGACTGACATGGCAGAGCGCGCGCAAACCGGGCCCAAACCCGACGCCCCAGAGGTGGAGGATTTCCGCAGCCCGCGGGGCATTGATTTATCCTTGATCATCGTCAACTGGAACTCGGCTGATTTTGTCCGGAATTGTCTCGCCTCAATCAACCCGGGCTCCTGCGCTTATGGCATTGAGGTGATTGTTGTCGATTCCGGATCGTTTGATCAGTGCGGGGGGATGTTAAGCCGGGAATTTCCCGCAGTCCGGTTTGTCCAAGCGCCGGAGAATATCGGCTTTGCAAAGGCGAACAATCTGGGTGCGTCTTTTGCCGCCGGGCGTTTTCTTTTGTTTCTCAACCCGGACACCGAAGTGGTTGGCAACGCCTTGGAGCGGTTGGTGCAAGTTCTTGACCGGCACCCGGAAGCCGGTCTGGCGGGGGCGCTGCTGCACAATTTCGATGGCTCGGTTCAGACCAGTTGCATCCAGTCGTTTCCGACTCTGCTCAATCAGTTTTTGGATTCCGAATGGCTGCGCGGGCTGTTTCCAAGGTCCCCTTTGTGGGGGATGGCACCGCTGTTCGAAAAAGATCCCGCGCCTACTGCGGTGGAGGTGGTCTCCGGGGCCTGCATCCTGATCCGCCGGGGTTTGTTTGAAAAACTGGCGGGGTTCGACACCCGTTTTTTCATGTATTCTGAGGATCTGGATTTGTGCCGGCGGGTTCGGGCGGCCGGCCAGGTTTGTCTCTTTGTGCCGGAAGCCCGGATCGTGCATCACGGCGGGGGATCCTCCAGTTCCGCCCGCAGCATGTTTTCTGTTGTGATGATGCGCGAGTCTGTCTGCCGCCTGTTCCTTTTGCATCGCGGTCCTGTTGCGGCTTTGGGCTACCGTTGCATCATGGCCGGGTCGGCGCTGCTCCGGCTGCCGCTGCTCTTGGGTAAAGGAGGGATTCAAAGGATGGCCGGGCGCAAGGCGCGGAGCGGGGCGGTTCGGAAATGGGCCGCCATTTTCCGGTGGAGTCTGGGACTGGAATCTTGGGCGGCGTCAAAAAACGGTTCGGCGCTCTCTTCCCCAAAAACAGCGGGCGTGGGATCCACGGCATCGGATAACTCCTCATGTGTGGCATAGCAGGCAAGGTGGGATTTGATTCCGGGGTCAGGGTGGCGCGCGCCGAAATCCAGGCCATGCTCCAGCCCCTGATTCATCGCGGCCCGGACGGGCAGGGCATTTATCTCGACCGCCATGCCGGTCTGGGCCATGTCCGTCTTTCCATCATTGATCTGAGCACGGGTGACCAGCCGATGGCAAATGAGGATGGGACCCTGTGGATTGTTTTCAACGGAGAGATTTATAACTTTGCTGAACTGCGCCAAGAGCTGGAGGGCAAAGGGCATGTGTTCCGTTCCAACTCGGACACGGAAGTCATTCTTCACGCCTACGAGGAGTTTGGGGTGGACTGCGTGGGGCGGTTGCGGGGCATGTTTGCGTTTGCCCTCTGGGACGGAAGGCGCAATCGGCTCTTTGCCGCCCGGGACAGGCTTGGAATCAAGCCGTTTTATTACGCCCGCTCCAAGGATTCCCTGCTTTTCGCCTCCGAATTAAAGGGCATATTGGCTGACCCCGGTTTCCGCCGCGAAGCCAACCCGGCCACAATCCGCAATTTTCTCTCCTTCAACTACGCCCCGGGCGAGAATACTTTTCTGAGGAACCTGCAACGCCTGCAGCCCGGTCATTATCTCCTGTGTGAAAACGGGAGTCTGACGACCCGTCCCTACTGGGATTTGGCTTTTAGCAGGGAACGATGGGAGATCCCATTTGAAACAGCGGTTGAGGAGCTGCAGGCGCTGCTTGCCGGCACTGTGAAAGACCACATGGTCGCCGATGTGCCCGTGGGCGTGCTGCTGAGCGGCGGGGTGGATTCGTCGGCGATTCTGAATTACGCGGTGCAGGGGGGCGGCCGCAAGCTCAAGGCCTTCACCGTCGGATTCGATGGCGGGCAGGTGGTGGATGAGCGGCCCTATGCCCGGCAGGCTGCCGAGCGGTTCGGCGCGGAGCATTTTGAGATCAGCATCACTGCGGAGGATTTCTGGGATTTCCTGCCTGAGTATGTCTGGCACATGGAGGAGCCGGTGTGTGAGCCTCCGGCCGTGGCGCTGCATTATGTCTCCAAACTCGCGCGGCGCCACGTCAAGGTCGTGCTGTCCGGTGAGGGTGGCGATGAGGCGTTCGCCGGGTATCCGAATTATCCCAACCAGTTGCGTCTGGAGCGGGTCGGTGCGGCTGCCGGTCCTTTTGCGCGCTCTGCGGGGCTGCTGGCCGGTCTGGTCGGCGGGTGGCTGGGCGACGCGCGAGTCCGCCGCTACGGCCACGCCTTGGGTCGCCCCTTGGGGGAACATTATTTCAGCCGCACCTCCGGCCCCACCGCCCTGTTCAACCGGTGTGCCGAGGGTCTTCTGGCCCCCGGCTTTTTGCGCCAGTCCGAGGGCGTCTCTCCGGCGGATTTCATCGCCCGTTTGCTTGGGCCTGTTGCCGGCGAGCCGCTGCTGCATCAGATGCTTTACATCGACACGAAAACGTGGTTGCCCGACGATCTGTTGATCAAGGCGGACAAGATCACGATGGCCAACTCGATTGAACTGCGGGTGCCTCTGCTGGATCACCGGGTTCTGGAGTTTGCCGCATCCCTGCCGCCGCGGTTCAAGGTTCAAGGCAAGTCCACCAAGCGGGTGCTCAAAGCCGCGTTCAGCCGGACTCTTCCGGCCGACGTTCTGGCCCGCAAGAAGGCCGGGTTTCCGGTGCCTTACCAAGCCTGGCTGCGCGGCGAGTTAAGATCCCGGGTGGAAGGGGTGCTGCTGTCAAAGCGGGCCGAGGCGCGCGGCTGGTTTCGCAAGGAGGCCGTGGCGGGCCTGCTGCGCGAGAACGCCCGGCACGGGAGGTTTTCCGCGGAGGTGTTCAGCCTGCTGGTGCTTGAGCTGTGGCAGCGCACCTTTTTGGACGACTCCGCCGCGACCCTGATCAGTCCGGTGGAAAACTGAGTTCAACCTGAAAAAATATGACGCCCGCAAAAACCCCCGTCCGGGTCCTTTACAGCTTTCCCCACAAGTTGGGTGCCGAGCGGATTTGCTATGCCGCCTGGCAGCATGTGCAAGGGTTGGCTCAGGCCGGGGCTGAGGTGCTGGTTTTTCCCGGCGTGCTGCACCGGCCGCTTCCCGCCGGGGTCCGGGTGCGCCCCACGCTTTCGCGGGGAAAACTGCGCATCCCCTACAAGCTCTTGGGCCGGCTGGGGGCCTGCGGACTGCACGATTGGATTGTGGCCCGACGCCTGCCCGCACTGGCGGGGAAAATCGACTTGATCCACGCCTTTCCGCTTGGAGCCTTGCGCACCTTGCGCATGGCCAAGAGACTTGGGATTCCCACCGTTCTGGAGCGCTGCAATGCCCACACTGAATACGCCTATCGGATTGTGCGGGAGGAATGCGCGCGGCTGGGATTGCAGATGCCCCGGGGGCACGAACACGATTTCAACGCGCGGGTTCTGAAACACGAGGAGGCGGAGTATGGGGCGGCGGACCATCTTTTTTGCCCGTCGGAGTTTGTCGCGGGCACTTTTCTGAAGCGGGGTTTTTCCGCCGGGCGCCTGGCCCGGTTTCAATATGGGTGTGACAGCAGGTGTCAGCCCCCGGTGTCCCCGCGCGATGCGAAGCAGGGTTTGACCGTTTTGTTTGCGGCCGGCTGCGCCCCCAGAAAGGGGCTGCATTATGCGCTTGAAGCCTGGCTGAAATCTTCCGCCCATGAGAAGGGCACCTTTCTGGTGGTTGGGGAGTTTATTCCGGGCTATGCCGAAAAGCTCGCGCCCCTGCTGGCGCATCCCAGTGTGAAACGGCTGGGCTTTCGCAAAGATTTGCCCGATGTCATGCGGAGCAGCGACATCCTGATTTTACCGAGCATCGAGGAGGGCAGCGCGCTGGTGACCTACGACGCGCGGGTCAGCGGTTGCGTGCTGCTGGTTTCCGATGCTTCCGGAGCGGTCTGCCAGAACGGCGAAAACGCCCTCGTCCACAGCGTGGGGGATGTGCGAGCCCTTGCAGGACACCTGACCGCGCTGGACCGGGACCGGGGGCTGCTAGAGCGGTTGCGAACTTCGTCACTCAAGACGGCCGGCGATCTAAGCTGGAGCGCCGCCGGGGTTAAAATGCTGGCCGAGTACCGCCGGATTTTGGCGGAGCGTCGGCCCCCTGAAACTGTTTTTTGCACCCGGCCCGCAGCCGCAGCCGGTCTGCCGCAGCCCAGTCCGGCCGGTGCCCCCTGAAATCACCGCCCGTATCCGCGGGCGATAGCCGGGAACAATCCAACATGGAGCCATTGCCGAAAATTCATTTCAACCAGCCCTATGCGGTGGGTGCCGAGTTTGAGTATATGCGCCAGGCCATCGCCAACGCGCACACCTGCGGCAACGGGCCGTTCACCAAGAAATGCACCGCGTTTCTCGAGCAGGCCCTCTCGGTCCCCAAAGCCATGCTCACCACCTCCTGCACCCACGCCCTGGAGATGGCTGCGCTCTTATTGGACATCAAGGCCGGGGATGAAGTCATCCTGCCTTCGTTCACCTTTGTCTCCACGGCCAACGCCTTCGTCCTGCACGGTGCGCGGCCGGTCTTTTGCGACGTCCGCCCCGACACTCTCAATCTGGATGAGGGAAAGCTTGCGGCACTGATCACCTCCCGGACCAAGGCGGTGGTGCCGGTGCATTATGCCGGGGTGGGGTGTGAGATGGATGCGATCGGTGAAATTGCCCGTGCGCACGGGGTGGCGGTGGTGGAGGATAATGCGCACGGGTTGTTTGGCAAATACCGGGGCAAATATCTTGGCACCTTCGGCTGCCTGGCGACGCAAAGCTTTCACGAAACAAAAAACTTCAACTGCGGCGAGGGCGGGGCGCTGCTTCTCAACGACCCGCGTCACATTGAGCGGGCCGAGATCATTCACGAAAAGGGGACGAACCGGAACCGCTTCTTCCGCGGGCAGGTGGACAAGTATAGCTGGGTGGATGTGGGCTCGAGTTTTCTGCCGTCGGATATGCTGGCGGCCTATTTGCTGGCCCAGCTTGAGGTGCGCGAGCGCATCCAAACCAAGCGCCGCTTTGTCTGGGAATACTACGCCCGCCATCTTCAGGCTTGGGCCGGCGAACAGGGCGTCCGTTTCCCCGTGGTCCCGGAGCACTGCGACCAGTCCTATCACATGTTTTACATGCTGCTCCCGTCGCTTGAAAAACGGCAGGCCCTCATCGCCCACATGAAGGCGCAGAACATCCTCAGCGTGTTCCATTATCTCCCGCTCCATCTCTCCCAGATGGGCCGGAAATTCGGGGGACGGGCGGGGGATTGCCCGGTGACCGAAGACGCGAGCGACCGTCTGGTGCGGTTGCCATTTTACAATGACCTGAGCGAAAATGACTTGAGCCGCGTAGCCAAGGCCGTCTGCCAGTTTAATTGACCGGGCGCCCTTTGCCCGGTTCACGGACAACCCGCTTTCCCGCAGCCCCGTTTTCAGGCTGAAACACACTCCCAGTGATGAACAGGAAAATTCAAACCCGCATCCTTCAGTCTCGCGCCGAGATCGAAGGGTTCCGCCATCTCTGGCAACAATGGCCGGGACATATTTACGCCGATATTGATTTCCTGCTGACGAGGGTCGAAGCGCACGGATCCCGCTCCTCACCCCATGTGATACTTGCTCTGGAATGCAATGAGCCCAAGGCAATGGCCGTGGGTTGCTTCACCGAAAGCGAGCTGGATTTCAAGATCAGCCACAAGTCGCTCTTTCGTGTTCCGCTCCGAACTGTCAGCGTCCTGCGCGGCGGATTTCTCGGGGACCAATCTGCCGGGGTGGTCTCTGCCGTTGTCGAGGCTCTGCAGCAGCTTTTGCGGCAAGGCAAGGCCGATGCTTTGGTGATAGGCCATACCCCTGTGGAATCGCCGTTTTATAAGCATCTCGACACCAAGGTCTCTTGGTTCTGCCGCGACCATACCATGGAACCCCAGCCGCATTGGAAGATGGCCGTTCCGGACAATCTGGAGTTGGTTCATGCGAGATTGACCTCGCACTATCGTGCTCAACTCCGTAGGAAAGCACGCAACTTCGAGAAACAATTCCCCCAAGGTCTTGCGATCAAATGTTTCAGGGATTCTGCGGAGCTCGACACGATGATCCGCGATGTGGAGGAGGTGTCACGAGACACTTACCAGCGCCGGTTTGGCGGTGGATTTGTCGATAATCCGGCGAACCGCAAGCGGGTGGCCTTGGAAGCGGAGAAAGGATGGCTGCGCATGTATGTTCTCTACGCCCAGAGCCGGCCGGTGGCTTATTGGTGGGGCGCGGTCCACGGAGGGATTTTCTATAGCGAAGCGCTCGGGTTTGATCGCGCGCTGCAGCGCCATTCTCCCGGTATTTATCTCATCAACAAGGCGATCGAGAACTTCTGCGGCAACGGCGTGCAGACGCTCGACTTCGGAGCGGGTGACTACCTCTACAAGCGCCAGTTTGGGGACCAGTGCTTTCAGGAAACCCAGGTGTTTTATGTCTTTGCTCCAAGGTTCCGCCCGGTCTGCCTGAACGGGATCCGCACTCTGCTGGGCGGATTGCGCAGCGCGGCCCGGACTCTTCTCAAAGGATTCCAGTCGGTGCGGAGCCGGGTTAAACTGCGATCCAAAAAGCCCGGACTGGTCGACGCCGCCGAAGCCCAGCCTGCGTGAAGAGCGCAGCGCCAGGCGGGAGGTCGATTTGAGGCTTTTCAAAGGGCGGCGGATGTTAAGCCTTGCAGGAGTAAACCGTGTTCGAAATCCACTCGGGCCGGCCAGCAACCCCAAGTCCTTTGTTGATTTGAAAAAAACAAAAGAATAGGCCTGAACACCAAAGGTCCTCTGACCTTTGACCTGAGCCTTACCCCCTCCATAGTGGCAACTAAATTCAGCCTCGTCGGGATTGAAACAATTTCTCTTCCGGAGGTGCCTCTTTCCAATCCGGACGACGGCACCGTCATTGGCATCCTAGGGGTTACTTACAACACCGACAACTACGGGGTCCGTGTGCTCTTGAGCGGCCTCATCCAAAGTCTTGCCGGAGCGATCCAGCGTCCTTGCCTCCGCCTGATCGACTATGGTCCGGCACCGGTCAAGTGGGTGGAGCGCTTTGGAGTCGAAGAAATCGATGTGCCCCTGGTCAACTTGCGTTTCAGTTGGAGGCTTTATCTGCCCAACAACATCGCCCGTTTGCTCCTTGTCGCATGCTTTGCCCGCCTTCTTCCCAAACCCCTGCGCCACCGGTGGCTCAAACGCAATCCTTGGCTGCGGGAAATGCTTGCGGCGCGGGTGCACGTCTCCTTGGCAGGCGGCGACAGTTTTAGCGACATCTACGGCCTGCGCCGTTTTTTTTATGTCGTTCTTCCCCAACTTTTGGTTCTCGCCCTCAACCGCCCGCTGGTCCTGGTGCCCCAGACCTACGGCCCTTTTAAAACCCGGATCGCCCGGGCTGTCGCCCGATTCATTTTCCAGCGGGCCACCTTGATCTATTCCCGCGACGAGGAGGGCGTCGCCACTGCCCGCAAAATCCTGGGCGCCGGCGACCCGAGGATACGCCGGTCGCCGGACCTGGGCTTTACCATGGAGCCCGAGCCGGTGCCCGAAGGTGTCGGGGCGCGGGTTGGGCGCCTGCGCCGCACGGGGTCGGTGGTCGGCTTGAATGTGAGCAGCCTGCTGCACATGGGCGGTTATTCGGGAAATAACATGTTCGGGTTGCGGGATAATTATCCGGCCCTGATCGAGTCGATTCTCCAACTCCTCATTCTGGAACTGGGCGCCACCGTCATCCTAATCCCGCATGTTTTCGGGGATCCGGAAAGCGAGGAGTGCGAGCTGAAATTGTTGCGCAGGCTGGCCCCAGCCTGGCTCGTTCAATATCCTGACCACATGCTTTTTGTGGATCAGGTTTTCAATCATCGGCAAATTAAATCGCTGATCGGCCAGTGTGAGCTTTTCATCGGGTCCCGGATGCACGCCTGCATCGGAGCCGTGTCCCAATGCGTTCCTACCTTGGGTTTGGCCTACAGCAGCAAGTTTGCCGGCGTGTTGAATGCGCGGGAGACCGGAGCGCGGGTTGCCGACCTGCGGTCCGCCGACAGGGACGAGGTGCTTGGTGCGGTGCGCTCGGCTTTTGCCGGCCGCGAATCCGCCCGGGACCGGCTCGTGCAGGCCATGCCGGGCCTGAAAGCCTCAGCCCGGCAGGTGTTTCAGTCCGGGCCTTTCCTGGGTTGCCTTCCCCCACCGGTGCCGGGGCGGAATGGGCGCGGGTTGATCGGTTCCCCCTTGATTCCTTCATGAACGCACTGAGCATCGCCATTTTAACCGTTCTTGCCGGCGTGGTGCTGGCCGCGCCCCGGCGCTGGGCGCTGCTGGGAATCATGGCCAGCGTGTTGTATCTGACCCAATATCAGCAGGTGAGATTGGGCGGGGTGAACATGTTCCCCCACCGCTTCATCGAGGTGGCCGCATTCCTCCGTATCCTGTTAAGAGGCGAGCTGGCTGGACTGCGGCTCAACCGGATCGATTGGGGAGTGCTTGTGCTCTACGGCTACACGACGATTGTCTATCTGCTTCGTGAAACCGACAGCGCGGCCTATATCATCGGCCAGGCGGTGGATGCCTATCTCTGCTATTTCGCTTTCCGTTGCCTGGTGGCGGATGTGGCCGAGTTCCGGTGGTTTTTAAAGGCGTTTCTCTTTGTCCTGACTCCCTATATGGTTTTGCTTTTCCGGGAGCATTTCGCCCGGCACAGCATGTTCACCGCCTTGGGGGCGGTGGAGGGTCTGGTTACCAGGGATGATGATTCCGTTCGTTGCTGCGGGAGTTTCCGCTACGCCTCGCTCTTGGGCACCTTGGGAGCGAGTTTTTTGCCCGTGTATTTTGGTCTGTGGTTTGACCGGAATGAAAGAAGGGTGGCCTGGATTGGAATGGCTTTTTGCGCCTGTATTGTCTGGCTCTCGAATTCCGGTGGGCCTATCAATGCCGCGGCCATTGCGATGGTGGGCTGGCTGCTTTGGCCTCTGCGGACCAGAATGCGTCTGGTGCGATGGGGTATTCTTGCTTGGATCGGGCTGGCGGCGATGGTGATGAAGGCGCCGGTGTGGTACTTGATTGCAAAAGTGAGTGATCTGACCGGGGGGGACGGGTGGCACCGGTCCTATCTGATTGATGTGAGTTTTCGTCATCTGCATCAATGGTGGTTGGCCGGTATGAGGGATGAATTGACAGTAGACTGGTTTCCCTATGTGGTGAGGTCAACCGGATTTGCGGATATCACAAACGCGTATATTTCCTTTGGGTTGTCAGCCGGGCTGGTTTCGATGTTTTTATTCATAGCGCTGTTAAGCAAGGCTTTCAGCGAAATAGGTAAAGCGTTTTCTTTGCTGCGGCTGGATCCAGAGGGGCTTGACGGAACCGGATATTTAGTATGGGCCATGGGGGCCATGCTGGCATCCCACGTAGCCAACTGGTTCGGCGTCACCTACTGGGATCAGACCTACATGGTTTGGTTCATGCAGCTTGCTGTCATTGCAAACCTAACCCAGTGGGTTTTGAGTCGGCCTCCGGAATCCAGTGATAGTCCCGGGCATGCAGTTTATCAAGGAGCCGAGCCTGAATCGGCGGCTGAAGGGGTGTTGGTAGCGTGAGTCGAAGGCGTTCAGTTTGACAGAGGCGTGAAAATAGGTGATTTATCCAGCCGAACCAACAATGGTTAAAAACATCAATTTAAACGATGCTGCGTATCAGTAGGATGCACAGACGACCGCTTGAAATCTTCAATAAAAGGACTGGGAAGAATCATGAACATTCTTGTCGCCATACTCTATTTCTTGATTTCGTCTGCGATTGAAGCCGCAGCCGCACAGTATTATGTGGACTATGCCAGCGGATTGGATGTCAACAAAGGGACTTCGATCGCCGCAGCTTGGCAGCATTGCCCGGGAGATTCCTCCGCCACAGGGGTGGCGGGATCGATTGTAATTCTCGCGGGTGACGTGGTGAATTTCAAAGGGGGTGTCACCTACCGGTTGACCGGCGGGAGTGCCAGTGCGATTTCACTGTCCCGCAGCGGCACGGCGGGGAATCCTATCGTCTATCAAACCGGACCGGGGTGGGGCCTTGGCAATGCTATTCTGGATGGAGGGCAGGTGGCTTATAATGTGGTGAATCCAAGCGGCGACGCTCAGTTTTACTCGGGACTGACTATCACAAATTTTCTCAAATACGGGTTTGCCTTAAACACTCAGAAAGGAATCACTATTTCCAATTGTATTATTAACAACGGAGTCTTTGTTGGCTCCGGTACCTATGCCGCCTACGGTGTCAACAGCAGGCAATATCTTCTGTATGGAAATGGTGAAGCCGGAATTAATGTCGGTGGAATGATCGACACCATCATTGTTTCCAACGAAATCTCCTGCACGGGACAAAAAGGCGTCTCTCTTTACGGGGGAGCAACCCGGGTTAATACCAATCTTGTAATATGGGGTAATTATTTTCATGATACTCAGGACGATCCAATTAATATGGGTTGTTCGGGTTATCTGGTGATTGCATTCAACCGGTTCTGGCACTGCACAAATTCCGATAATAACATAGGGGCGCATTCTGACGCATCGCAAATCTTACACATTCCATTTGGTTCAACTCTGGTTTATGCGTTTAACTCCATTTCCAATATCAACGGTGGTGGTTTTTTTTATGAACCAAACGCTGCGAACGACAACATAGTAGCCAATGATTCTTCAACCCTGACGAATGTTTTTAATCTTACGGCGGGCATAAAATATCAGGTGTGCACCAATCAATCAAAATCGCCCCAAGTAAATAGTACGACCCGTTTTTGTTATGGCGGTGCGCTTTATAAGCCGGGGGATGTTTTCGATGCATCCAAGGGATCCTCTGGTTATTGGTCTGGCACTAATACCGCTTTCATTGTCGTATCGGCACCCAACGGGACAGCCATTTTTTCCGGTAATACTGTTGAAAGTGCTCAATATAATGGTGTCGACGCCTACGATTCGCTTTCCGCTTTCTGGAGTTTTAATAACACCTATACGAATTGTGCGGCTGCGGTTTTGGGCTCGGATGCGAGAAACTTCCAGGTCGTTATTACAAACCAGTATTTTTATAATGAGCTTCTCGTAGGATGCGGACGGCAGGTGCCGTTATATGTGGCACCTGATAACTCAATACTTCCAAACAACGTCACTGAGCACTCCGGCTACAATCTTTATACGGTGGACGGGTTGTTCGCCGATACGCCAACCCATAATACCACCCTTAGCCGGTTCCAATCCGTTTTCCCGGGCTTAGAAAAAAATAGTCTGATCGGCACGGTTTCATTCGTTGGCCCCGGGGATTTTCGGGTTTTATTCAGCTCCGGCACGGGCAGGGGAACGAATCTTACCGCAATCATTCCCGATATCTCTTTCGTTCCATCCCGATGGCGGCCTGATCTTACGAAGGATGCGGCCGGGACCCAGCGCCCGGCCTTGGGGCCTTGGGATATTGGGGCTTTTCAAGGCACGAATAGCCCCTCCAGTAGGGTTTCACCCCCGGTCAACTTCAGGCTCGTCAAACCCTCATAATCAAATCGTCATATTGTGACGGATATTTTGTATTCCAAAAAGGCGTCGTATAATGCTCTTTCTTACACAGCGGGAGAGTTTAGAGTCTTTCCAATTTAAATTCGGAACTCAGAGTACATTGCTAGTTTGCTAGTTTTTTCGGTATGAGGATGGACTGGATGAAATGGGCTGGGTGGATTGGCCGGGCGAAGCGGGCGGGGAGGTCCTCTGTCTTTGTCAGGGACCGGGAGGAGTTTGCCGGTTTTGACATTGGCCGGTGGACCTACGGAAACCCCGATGTTTTGAAGTGGGACGGTCAGACGAGGCTCAAGATCGGGAAGTTCTGCTCCCTTGCCAAGGGGGTGCGTATTCTCGTGGGCGGAGAGCATCGCGTCGACTGGATCACCACCTATCCGCTGGATCGGTTTCTGGGCGATGGCTCCGTGCCGGTCGTTGCGCCTGCGACAAAAGGTGACGTCATCATCGGCAATGATGTCTGGATCGGCACCAATGTCACAATACTCTCCGGGGTGGAGATCGGGGACGGAGCGGTGATCGGAGCTGGCAGCGTCGTTACGCGTGACATCGAGGCTTACGCCATTGCGGCGGGCAATCCCGCCAAGGTCATCCGCAAAAGGTTTGACGATGCGGTCATTCAAGCGCTCCTGGCCATCAAATGGTGGGATTGGCCGGATGGAAAGATCAAGGAGTGCATCCCGTTGTTAATGTCGGGGGATCTCGAGGGATTTCTTCGGAAGCATGCTGCGGGGTTCGTCGACGGGGCGGCTGGGGCATCGTCGGAGGCTTTGAAAGCCAGAGAGGCATGCGCCAAGGGCTAGTGGCTGCGGGGAATCCGGATGAAATTGGGACTTAAAATGCTGGGCGGCTCGACCATCTTGGGCGGCGCTGAAGTCATTAACAACGGCTGCACTTTTTTGCGGAACATGATTCTGGCCCGGCTGCTGAGCAAGGAGGATTTCGGTGTCGCGGCGACTCTGGCTCTGGCCGTCACGCTTTTCGAGTTGACGGGGAAGATGTCTTTCGGGCAACAGGTCATCCAATCCAAGACAGGGGACGATGCCGGGTTTCTGGCCGGCACCCACACCTGTCAGTTGCTGACGGGGCTGCTGGACGCGTTGCTCATTCTGGTCTTTTCGTATCCGCTGGCGCGTTGGTTCGGGATGGAAGCCCACCGGGGAGCGTTGATGCTGATGGCCTGCATCCCGCTGTGTGCCGGGTTTGCGAGTCTGGAGAGTTCCCGCCTGAGCCGACACATGCGGTTTGCTCCGATGATGATCACGGACACGATGCCGCAGGTGGTGATCACTCTGGCGGCCTGGCCTTTGGCGGTGTGGCTTGGGGATTACAGGGCCATTCTAAGCCTGCTGCTGGTCAAGGCGGGGATTTCAATGATCTCCTCGCACTGGGTGGGGGAGCGGCCCTACCGGCTTTGCTGGAATGTGAGGAGTATCCAAAACAATCTGCGTTTCGGTTGGCCGCTGATCGTCTCGGGTTTCCTTATGTTTGGTGTTTTTCAAGGGGACCGCATGTTGGTGGCTGGAAGATATTCGCTGGCTGAGCTGGGGACTTACGCCATCGCGTGCACGATTGCGATGACGCCGTGTTTTGTTGTTTTCAAGATTGCAGGGACGGTGACGCTGCCTGTTTTGGCTCAGGCGCAGGGCGATTCGCAGGAGTTTCGCGCCCGTTACCGTTTGTTTGCCCAAGTGATGGCTCTTTGCTCAGCGGTGTTTGTCGTCGGCATGATTCTGGGGGGTGAGTCGGCGATCATCCTTTTGTTCGGTCGGAAATATGCCGGTGCCGCAACGCTGGCTTCGTGGGTGATGATTGGTCAGGCTTTCCGCATTGTGCGAGGCGCGCCGCTCTGCGCGGCGATGGCGCGGGGCGACACCGTCAACACACTCTCTTCGAATTTATGGCGGCTCTGCGGGTTGGCCCTGGCCGTGCCGGTGGTGGTGTTGAAAATGGATCTGCACTGGGTGGCGATCGCCGGCGGGGCGGGGGAGCTGCTTGCCTTGGGTTCCTCGCTGATCCGGATGGAGCGGCGTCAGGGCATTCCTGTTTGGGACTGTTTGTATCCGGCCGCGTTGGTGGCTGTGCTCGCCGGTGTGGCGTTTGGGGTGCGGCAGCTTTTGGATTCGGCGAGTTTGTCCGGAAAATTCGCGTTGGCGGTGATGGGATGCGCGGTTTGCTGTTTGGTTTTCGGGCTGGTTTTCGGAAAGCTGCGCAATGCCGCGCAAAGCCTGCGCTCCGAGGCGTTGGGCAAATGGCGGGAATCGCGCAACGTCCGCCCCGGCAGCGCCGGGGCCGTTTGAATCCAGCGTGAAGACACTCCAGCTCGGCCCCTTCCATGTTCAAGCGGAAGCGCGGGGAGGGTTCTTCGCCTGCGGTGGTTGGTAATTATCACAGAGCACATGACAAAGATTGTTCCCACTTACGAAGGCAAGGGCGGTAATTACTTTGGAGGTGCCCGGAAGCTTTTCGTGGATCTTTTGCCGCCCAACCCGGCGGCGCGGTTGCTGGAGATTGGTTGCGGCAATGGCGACACCAGTGCCTATGCCCGGTCCACCGGCAAATGCGGCTGGTGTTGCGGCGTTGAACTTTGTGAGGGACCGGCCGCGGAGGCGCGCGCCAAACTGGATCAGGTGCTCGTCGGCGATGTGGAAAAGGTGCTGTTGCCCGCGACAAACGGCGGCTTTGACGTGCTGATTCTCAGCGAGGTTCTCGAGCATCTGATCGATCCGTGGAAGGCGTTGGCCCGGTTGCGGCCCCTGATGAACCCCGGTGCCATTGTCCTGTCCGGTTCGCCCAACGTCTGCTATTACGGGGTCCTATTTACTTTGATCAAAGGGCGGTGGCGCTACGAGGACAAGGGTGTGTTCGATGCCACTCACTTGCGCTGGTTCAGCCCCGCGACCTATCGGGAGTTGTTTGAATCGGCTGGGTTTGAGGTGGACTTTGTTCGCGCCGCCGATCCGATCGGTAAAAAGGGATGGCTGGGAAATGTGCTTACTTTGGGGCGGATGCCCTATTTGTTTCATGAGCAGATTTTCCTCAAAGGCCGATGTCTGAAGCGTGAAGCCTGACCGGGCATGGCGTGAAAAACTTCGGTCTCCAGGCTATGCGCACCCCGTTCGGGTGCAGGGGGATCGGCACCGATAGAGCGCCGCTGCAGGGGGAGATGGGACGGTTTTTTTTGGAGGCGGCACTCCAGCTTTACCAATCCCGTTTTTATCGGCGCGGCGTTTTTTTAATCACTTAGATCATGTCTTATCCGCAGGCGGAAAAGGAGCCGGCAGCTCCTGCGTGTCAGGGGCCGCAGCCCTTGAGTTTCTCGGTGGTTGTCGCGTGCAATGACGACCGGGTGTTGCAGGCCGCGCTGGGCAGTTCGCCGGACCTCTCTTTGGCGCGGGAGTTTCTATCCAAACGCGGCTACGCCTCTGCCGGGGCTGCGTATAATGCGGGATTGGCTGAGGCAACCGGCGGAGGCAACCGGCGACATTGTGGTCTTTGCTCATCAGGACGTGTATTTGCCGCCTGGTTGGTGGAACACCCTGGCCGGCCAAATCCGGTTGCTGGAGCGGGATCATCCCGACTGGGGGGTGCTGGGTGTGTTCGGGGTGACTCAAGCCGGAGCGCGGGTTGGTCATCTTTACTCCACCGGTTTGCAGGGTGTGGTTGGGCAACCTTTCGCCGGCCCGGCGGAAGTTGTCGCCCTGGACGAAGTGGTCCTGATTCTGCGCCGGAATGCCGGGCTTAAATTCGATGCGCAACTTCCCGGCTTTCATCATTACGGCACGGACATCTGTTTGGAAGCCAGGCGGCAGGGCTTGAGATCCTTTGCATGCGATGTCTTTTGTGTTCACAATTCCAACGGCATCGTGCGTCTGCCCCGGGCATTTTGGCGCTCTTATTTTCATCTGCGCCGCAAATGGGCTCACGAGCTGCCGATCACGACCAATATCCTGCCCGTCACCCGCCTGGCTTGGCCGGTGATCGAGTATCTGTTGAGAGGGATCATTAGTTCCCTCCGCCGCAATAAGAAAGTCGGCCGACGCCATGCGGATCCGGCCTTGTTATTCCAGAGGCTGAGTTGCAGCGGGGAGTTTCCCTCTTTGGCGGCGGGCGGAAGCGATTCAACGCTTGGCTGAGCCTGTGATTATTGGGGCGGCCTGATCGGACGGGGGGGAGAGCCGCCGACCTGATTCCGTTTAAGAACCCTCTTGGGTCAAAAAGCTGGGCCGATCTTTTTCTTGGCCGGGCCAATGGGCGGGCGTTTTTTTGCCGGGCGCTGGAAAAGTGGGATGGCAACCCGCTTGCGTGCCGCCGCCGGTTTTGGCAGCATGCCTGCGTCCTGCGGCCTTGCGGCGGGAACCGAGCCAGCCCGCGGCACTGTCGGATTTGCTTACGGCGGCGTGTGTTTCACAAGTAGTTTGTATACAGTTAGTTATGATTTTTCCGCGGGCGCGGCCCGGGAAACCGTCGAGCCGCTTTACAGTTTCCTTTTTCCCGGGCGCAGGCCTCGGCGGCGGAGGGGGGCGGCGGCGGGTTTTTTAATGCGACTTAACAAGTTCCAGTTCAACGGTATCTGTGGATTCAGCTGCCGGCCCCCGGGCCTCGCGCGGGGGGATGGCACGAGTCTAGCTCAGATTTACGTATTGCAATCGTGAACCGATGCAACAACCAAATAAAACAAGGAGTAATAAACATATGAAGAAAGCAATTGCGAGTTTAGTAGCGGTGGGATTGCTTGGCGGATCGGAGGCATGGGGTATTCCCGTGAATGTCACGAGATTGGCCGGGTATGCAACTGGCGATGGCGGGGAGTTTAATATTTCACCGGTTTTTTCCGGGGGGAATTATGCGCCCGTCGCCTTGGTCAATGGGGGCTTTGAGACCTTTTGCATTCAAGCCACCGGCCCCGGAAGCACCATCGACGTCCCGGGACATTACAACGCCACTCTGGCTCCCACCCCGGTTTCTCTGGGCACGGCCTGGCTCTACAACCAGTTTGCCACGGGGCATCTGACCGGTTACGACTATGCCGACACGGGGCTTCCCGGATCCACAGTTGTCAACACCCTGCTCGGGGCCAGAACCACGACCGGGCGTGCCGCCAGCGCGTATGGGCTGCAGAACGCCATCTGGTTGATGGAAGGTTTCTCCGGGCCGAGTGTGGATGTCACCGCCGCAACGCCTTGGGTCAACTTTGCGGAATCCTCCACGGGCCATACGCTTGCCGAGCTGGAAGGCCAGAACAATGGCGAGTATCAGGTGGCCCGCGTGGTCCTCACCGACGATAACGGGGAGCCGGTTCAGAACATGATCGGGCTGGTTCCCGATGGCGGTTCATCCATCCTGCTGCTGGGAATGGGTTTGAGCGGCGTGGCGTTTGTCTCCCGCAAATTGCGCGCTTGAGGCACCCGTCACCGGGTTCTTGTTGGAAATCAGGGGCGGCATCCCGAAGATGCTGCCCCTCTTGTTCAGCGGGACCGCCCGCCCCGGTTTCGGCATTATCCCAATGCCATGCAATAAAAGGGGCGGAGCGGGTGGGTAAAACCGGCCCGGGAGGGACTTTTGGATTTCAAGGAGGCGGTCCACTCGTTTAGGGTGTTTGAAACTTGGCAGGCACGCGGAGCGCGCAGGCTGGAGCAAACCCTGTGTCCGGGTTTGGAATGGAAACTCTGCGGACAAGTGCGGGTGTGGAACCGACTTTAAACCCGGGCAGTTGCCCTCCATGGATGAGTTTAGGGGTTTCAGGATAAAATAAAACGCACACCCAAAGAACAAATGAAAATAGCCATCATCGGTCTCGGTTATGTAGGTCTTCCGTTGTCCCTTCAATTCGCCCGCTCCGGTGTCACGGTGCTGGGCTTGGACATTGATCCTGGAAAGGTGGAGGAGCTTGGGCAGGGGCGCAGTTATATCAAACACATCAGCGCCCAGTCGATTCAGGAGCATGTCGCCAACGGGCGCTTTTCCGCCTCGGTTGATTTCCGCCGTGTCAAGGAAGTGGAGGCGGTGATCATCTGTGTGCCCACCCCGCTCAACAAGAATCGCGAGCCGGACATATCGTACATACTGGACACCGGGCGAAGCATAGCGCCCCATTTGCAAAAGGGCGTTTTGGTTGTTCTGGAGTCCACCACCTATCCAGGCACCACCGACGAGGACCTGCGCGGCGTGCTTGAGTCGGTGTCGGGCCTGAGGGCGGGAGAGGATTTTCATCTGGCCTTTTCACCCGAACGCGAGGATCCGGGCAACCCTGACAGCAAGGTGGCGATCATCCCCAAGGTGGTTGGGGGATTGACGCCGGCGTGTTTGGAGCGGGCAGTGTCTCTTTATTCGCATGCCATCCGCACTCTGGTGCCGGTTTCCTCCTGCCGCGCCGCTGAAGCTACCAAGCTGCTGGAGAACACCTTCCGCGCCGTCAACATCGCTCTGGTCAATGAATTGAAGGTCGTCTACGAGGCCATGGGAATCGATGTCTGGGAAGTGATCAATGCGGCGAAAACCAAGCCCTTCGGATTCATGGCCTTTTATCCCGGGCCGGGTCTGGGGGGGCATTGCATTCCGATCGATCCGTTTTATCTCACGTGGAAGGCGCGGGAATATGGACAGCATACCAAGTTCATCGAGCTGGCCGGCGAGGTGAACACCGCCATGCCCGAATACGTCGTGCATCGCGTGGCCGAGGCCCTCAACCATGACACCAAATCCGTCAAGGGCAGCCGGATCCTCGTCGTGGGTCTGGCATACAAGTCCGATGTGGACGATGAGCGCGAGTCGCCCAGCTATGTCCTGATGGAAATGCTCAAGCAGCGGGGGGCCGCGGTGGATTACCACGATCCATACGTGCCGGTGATCCGGCCGACCCGGGAGCATGCGCAATGGGCCGGGACTCGTTCGGTGGCGTGGGAGCGGGGCATCTTGGAAAGTTACGATCTGGTGCTTATCGCCACCAAGCACAGCAATGTGAACTATGCCGAGCTGGCCCGGTGGTCTCGCTGCATTGTGGATACCCGCAATGCCATGAGCGGCATCGCCGATGCCGCATGCCGGATTTGGAAGGCGTGACCAACGGTGAGGAAAGCCATGGAGTCCCTTTGCAGAGGGACTGCGGTTTTTTTCGAAGCCGCACGCGGCCGTGAGTTTGAACCCGAAAACCGCAATTTTCTGATGTCGCAACCGGGCGTCTATCGGATGGGTCTGAAGCAAACAGGTAGGGCGCGTCACTCCGTGCGCGCTGTCCCGGTGCGATAGAAACGCGGGTTGATAGCCAGCGGCGTGGAGCGGACTGCCCGCCCTACCACCGCGTTTTTTCAATCAGGTCGCGTTATCGCTGGATAGCGGTTGGGCAATCCGCTCCACGCGGCCAGGTAGCCGCCAAGGTTTCCGACGAAATCTCATCCTTGCCTTCACTGGCCAGATGCCCGGGGCGTCCGTTGAGAATCCTCCCGGGAAAGGATTTGTGGCGATATTCGAGCGGCGAATCATGCCGCGCATTACCCCCTTAAAACAGCCGGATTCCTCATCTGGACAAGCTGTCTCTTAAGAAAATCTCCCCGATGCCGCCTGCGGCAGCGGGGAGATTTTTTTTTCCGGGATGATTAATTTGCGGATTCCTGGACCAGCCCCAAATCAATGTAGGAAGACTGTTTTCCACGCCTGCAGTGGACAGCGATTGTATTGAGGCCGGGTTTCAGGGTTTTGACTGCTGCGGGCTTGATGTCGAATTCGTCATAGCCGGAACTGCGACCGGATAATTGCGCCGCCAGAACGCCGTTGATGAAGATTTGAACCTCTTGGCCATGAAAGAGTTTGAGGGATGGGAAGTTGAGTTTTCCGGGAGGCAAGACCACTGTCCGGCGCAGCCAGAGATTCTCGCTTTCCCAGATTGTCCGCACAGGGGCGTTTGTGAAATCGGCGCTGCCGAAGCCCGCGGCCCCGATGCGCCAGGTGGCGGCATCAAAGGCAACCGCTGTCCAGTTGGTGGCCGGTTGTTCAGTGGTGTAGCGCCACGATGCTGGTTGTTCATTGGAGGTGGCTATGATGCTCTCCAAGACGGGGGGAGTGGCGAAGAATCCGCGATGCGCATCGGCCACCTGTTTGGCATCCACTTTCAAATGCTTGCGGTCATAGGTGTAAATGCCGTTCGCTTCGGATTCCACATCGGTGAGCTGGGTATAGACGGCCGCGCAGAGTCCTTTCTCTCTTAGTTTTGCGACTTCGCGCCAGAGTCCGACATAGTTGCGGGTCAGGGAATGCTCGCCTGTCACGCCGCGATAGCCCCAGGCGTTTTCCACCCAGGTATGCTTCGGCACGGCCAGGCCCAGCCCGCCAAATTCCCCCAGCACCGAAGCGCGCCCGGGTTCGGCAGGATTGCAGCCGGGGCCGGGATAGCTGTGCTGATCGCTTATGTCGCCGGTTTTGTAGTCGTTCCAACCGCTGGCGCTGTTCACAATGCGCGACGGATCGAGCTTCTTGACCCACGCTGTCATGCGGGTGGTGTCGTACTGGCCCCAGCCCTCGTTGAAAACCACCCACATGATGATGGAGGGATGATTTCGATGCTGCTCGATCATGGAGCGAAGCTCGGCCTCGAATTGCGCCGCAAATTCAGAAGGCCCCGCATCCTGATCCTGTCCGCGCCCTTTTGCTCCGCCCCCCGAGGGCATGTCCTGCCAGACCAGCAGCCCCAGCTTGTCGCACCAGTAGTACCAGCGGGCGGGCTCCACCTTGATGTGCTTGCGAACCATGTTGAAGCCCAGCCGCTTCATTTCCGCGATATCCCAGCGCAGGGCCTGGTCTGTAGGCGCAGTGTAGAGGCCGTCCGGCCAGAATCCCTGATCCAGCGGGCCGGATTGAAAGACCGGCTTGCCATTGAGCAGCATGGTGGTGAAGCCGCGCTCGTCCTTGCCGAGCGCAATCTTTCTCATCCCGAAGTAGCTGCCCACTTCATCGCCCCCCGCCTTCACCTTTAGGTCATAGAGAAAGGGATCTTCCGGTGTCCAGAGATGAGCTTTGGGGATTGGCAGGTTGAACTTTGCGCCGCTCCGGCCCTTGCCTCGGGCAATCTCCCTTTTCCCCTCCAGCACGAAGACTTCGATGGTTTGATCCGGCATTGGGGCACTGGTATTGACAGTGACCTCCAGACAACTGGCATCGACATCCGGCGTCAGGGTCAGGCCGGTGACGTGGTTTTCCCCGTTCACAGTTTCCAGCCAGACGGTCTGCCAGATGCCGGAGGAGCAGGTGTAGGCGATGCCGCCGGCCTTGTTGAATTTGTTGTAGTTCTGTTTGCCGTTGGCCTGTCCGCCGCCGGTCGCATCGAACACGGCCACGACCAGTTCGTTTTCCGCTCCGGGCTTGATGTGGTCGGTGATGTCAAAAGTGAATGAGTCATAGCCGCCACGGTGGACGCCGACCGGTTTGCCGTTGATGAAAACCTTGGATTCCCAGTCCACCGCGCCGAAGTTCAGGAGCAGTCGTTTTCCGGCGGTGAGCTTCGGAGCTTTAAACATGCGGCGATACCACAGGCGTTCATCTTTCCAGACGGGCTTTTTAACGCCGGACAGGGCCGACTCAACAGGGTAGGGGACGAGGATCTTTCCATCGAACTTTTCGGGCTTGGGCCAATCCATGGGCTCAATGGCGTAATCCCAGAGACCGTTGAGGCTGGTCCAATTCTGTCGCACCAGCTCAGGGCGGGGGTATTCAGCCAATGGATTTGCCGGATTCACATCTTTCGCCCAGGGAGTCAGGATGTGCCCGGACACAGGTTGCCACTTGGAGCTCGCGGAGGGTTTGCTTCCCGTTTGGCGTTGCGCGTTCCTCTCGATGAAATCCACCACGGGTTTTGGATCGGGAGATCCGTGAGGGTGATGGCGCTCGCCGGGGTGCATGATCAGCTCGAACACGCCGCCGAGTCGCTTGTATTCCGACTGCATACGCCCGCCGTTTTCTGCGAACGGCACGGCCTCGTCGTTTTCGCCGGCGAGGTAAAGGATGGCGACCTTGGCCGCAGCCAGTTTTGGCGCGAGATCAATCGGGTTCCATGGCCAGGTCATCGCCTCGGCTTCGGATTTGAAGCCGTAGAGTTTGATGAGACTTTCCCAATCGGAAGGGCTGCCCTTTCCGCCCCCCAATTTTCCGCCCGGCCAGCTTTTGAAATCGCATACTGCCTTGTCCATGTAAAGGCAGGTGACCTTTCCCGGATTGGCGGCGGCCCAGCGTGCGATGGCCAGTCCCTCGCGGCTCAATCCCAGAAGTGCGGTTTTTTCGGCCAGACCGTATTTGTCGGTCATTTCCCGATAGAGTCCGTCGTACTTTGAGATGGCATTTGGCGCTCCGAAGGTGTTGCCAAGAGGCAGCGAAACGACATGAAATCCGCGTTTTACAAGCTCCAGTTCGGTGCGCGTCATATATGTTACCGGAGCGCTGTTCATGGCATAGAGCTGGGAAGCCAGCACCCAGGGACGTCCGGGCGCCGGATTCTCGGGGACCAGCACCTGCACGCTATCCAGCCCGATCGGGAAGGAATAAAGCGCGGCTCCGTTGAAGTTGCTCTTGGTGCCGGGAAATGATTCCGCACTCCGGGCCGGGGACAGACTGGCCAGCATCAGGAAAGTCAAGGCCACCAGGCAACCTATTGGTCGCGAAATGTTCAATACGGCGGTTTGTTTCATGTGGTGAGAATAACAGTGTGCCAACCAGAGGCAAATACCTCCGGTGAGTTATTTGAAGTTTGAATGGCTAGGGGCGATGGAGCAGGCTGACTTATTGGAGGCATATTGCGTAGCGGCTGCCGGGCGGGTTTTGCTGGAGTTTGGCACCTTTCCAGACGGTTGTGAAGTTTGCCGCATCATACAGCCAGAGTGCGCGTCCATCGGCGCTGATGAATTTGGAGGGGATGTTCACAAAATAAGCCTGCCCACCGAATGCTTTGAGATAGGTGACCAGTCTAAAGGGTCCGGTCACACTGGAGGATTCGAGGAGTTAGGTGTTTAATGAACCTACCGTCGTTCCTAGATCCGTGACGCACATCAGATGTTTTTGAGAGGAGCATCGTAGTTCATGGTCACGCAGCCCGTGTTGTCAGGCCAGGCGGCCAGGGGTTGGAGCTTTGTGAAATCCCGCGACCACCGGGCCTTCCCGCCGGAGGCGAGACCGGCAAAGTATTCATATTTCTCCGCCCTGTTCATAGCCTCAATCCCGGGTGGAACTCTTAATGGCTTTCGGCAGTGCCGGTGTCGTAGACCGCCAGTTTTCGGATAAGCGGTGTGCCGATGCTCTTGATCACATTCAGCCGCACCGCCGTGACAATCACTGGCGTAATCCGCTCGATCCGCTTGTGGCCGACACAGGTGCCGGCTCCAATCTTCTGCCATTGCCCATCGACCATTCCATCAATCACATACTCGCGGACGCGTTCGCCTCCGGTGATTTTCTCCATAACCATGACATGGTCGATTGTGTGAGGTTTGGGCAATTTAAGTTCGAGCCTGGCGCCTTGACCGGAGGTTTCAGCCAGACTCTTGCCGAATCGGCGCCGGATCTCCGCCCCGAATTCCTGGAATCGTTTGAGTTGCGCCTCAGGAATCAAGCCGTCCGGACCTGGTGCGGCATTGATCAAGAGGTTGCAGTTGTTGCCGACCGACCCGTAATAAATTTCCATCAGTTGTTTGAGGCTGTGAAGTTTTGCGTCCGAGTCTGGTTGCCACATCCAACTGCCGCCCAACATGTCCACATCCGCTTCGCCGGGGCACCAGTTCGTGCCGGCGGGGGAACCGCGCTTGGCGTCGAAGATTCCATCGCCGGTTGCCCAGCACGGGTAGCTGGTCCTGCCGGACTCGCCGCCAATCCAACGGATTGTTTCCACCGGGCAGTTCCCGCCGCCATTGACAACCGCCTTGGGCTGGAGTTTTTTGGCAAGGGGCAGCACGTCATACCCGGCTGTGGGTGCGGGCATTCCGCCGTCAAACCAGATTTCAGCCAGTCGACCATAGTTGCCCCATAATTCCTCCGCCTGCTTGATTTTGGCCGCGGCGTATTTGGCTTGGAGCACGTCGTCGCCGCCCTTGCCGCGGTTGATGAAGCCGGGATGATCGGCCTGCCACCAGCCGTTGACACGCATGTGGCAATAGAGTCCGGGATCCACTCCGACTTTGCGGCAGTTGTCCACAAATTCCTGAACGATGTCGCCTTTGCCGTTCCTCCAGGGCGATTGTTTCAGGCCATAGGCGTAGGCATCGCTTTGCCAGAGCATGAACCCGCTGCCGTGCGTGGCTGTCAGAATCGCGTATTTAGCCCCAAGTGCCTTCGGCACCTCCATCCACTGCCGGACGCTCAAGTTGGTGGGATTGAATATTTCCGACTTCGGAAAGTTGTCATACATGCGGTGATTCCACCCGGGCAGGAATGCATTCACATCGTAGTGGTAGAAAACCCCGATCTCATAGTCCTGCCAGCGGGCCTGCTGGGCGGTCGGTCGGGGCAGGGTGTCGATCGGGGCCTTTGCGCCGCCTCCCTCGGTGGCCCAGGTCGGGTGCCCGCCCCCCAAGACCGCTGTCACGAGTCCCAATGTAAAAATACTAATCTTCATGGCTGTCTTGTTTTCTTCGCTGCGTTTTTTCAACTGCGCCCCTCCATTCTTCTCCGGATCAATGTCTCAAGCCAACCCGTGTCTCCGACCTGACTGAGTGGCTGGTGGGCGGCGTGCGGCGGGATGTTCGGAGAAGGCGGTTTTTCTGGGAAGAGCGAAACAAAAAAGCCCGCCGGCGGTTGCTGGCGGGCTTTCCAGTCGCATGTCGCGCCGGTCTTAGTGTTCGTGATGGCAGCCGCAGCCGGTGCCGCAGGATTCCGACTCGAAATCGCTCTCCTGGGGCAGGCGGCCCAGTTCGAGGGTTTTTGAGACGGATTTGTTGATGGCCTCATGGACGTCGTGGAATTCTTCCTGGGCGTCGATGAATCCGCGGGCCACGGGGTTGTTCATGAGGGCCTCGCGCGATTGCTCAAAGGCGGAGATTTCATTGCCGTTGAGGGGCTGGGCGCCCTGCTGGCGCTGCTGGAGTTCCTGGCCTTTGGCTACCACGGCCTCGTATTGGGCGCGCGTGGTGGAGTCGGCCATGAAGCGTTCAATGTTCTGGCGGGCGGAGCGCAGATTGGGTTGGTCGAGGATGGCCTGGCAAAGCTCCTTGGTTTTCTGGGTCACCAGACTGGATTCAATTGTAGTTTGCATAAGACTTTAATAATCGCTGACACGGGCACACCGGCCATGAACGAGTCGCACGATCATAGAAGCACAGGCGGGATGGGAGCGCAACGCAATGTTGTGAAGGGCGGGACGCGCGGTTGCGGGGCCGGAATTATTTGAAAATTTTTGTGGCGTATTCAGTCTGCTTTGCTACATTCGCACACTCCCAAGCCAAGGGAGCTCCCGGCTCCGGGCGGGAAACGACAGGAATTGAATAATTTTGTGACCGAAAAGAAAAAAACTGTGAAGCCGGCCGTTCGCGGCAAAGTAGCCGCGCCCGCCACACTTGCTTCCATTCTTGGCCGCTCGACCGAATCGAGTCGGGGCTATAGCCCCCAGAAGATCAAGCCGGAATGGCAGAAGTTTCATCAGCGCCTCCTCGAGTTGCGCGATCAGCTTCTCAAGCAGATGAGCGGTCTTGCCAAGGAATCCGCCCAAGAAATGGCTGGCTACAGCCTGCACATGGCCGACTCCGGCACCGACAATTTCGACCGTGATTTCGCCCTGAGCCTGCTCTCGGCGGATCAGGACGCCATCTACGAGATTGAGGAGGCGCTCAAGCGGATCGAGAAAAACACCTACGGGGTGTGCGAACTGACCGCCAAGCCCATTCCCCGCGCCCGGCTGGAGGCCATTCCTTGGACTCGTTTCACGGTGCAGGCCCAAGCCCAGCTGGAGCGCGATGGCGCCCTGCGGCAGCGGCGCCTAGGGCAGCTTGGATCGGTTGACTCCCCCGGGGCCGCCGAGTCGGACAACGAAGACGAGGAGCCGGAAGAGAAGGTTAAAGAAAAAGAATAATCATTTATGTCACGGGAAATCATCACCATTGAATGCACGGAAGCGCGCAAGGAGGGTAAATCCCCTTCGCGTTACACCACCACGCGGAACAAAAAACTCAAGACGGAGAAGCTGGAAATCCGCAAGTATAATCCTGCCTTGCGCCGCCACACCCTCCACCGCGAAATCAAGTAGTTCATATGCCTCGCAAAACCAACAACGACAAGTCCGACAGTCGCGGTGGCCGCAGCCGCAGCACGATGACCGAGCGCCGCACGCCGCGCCCGAAACCGAAAATCGATTTCACCGTTGATTCCCTCGACTTCAAGAACGTGAATCTGCTCAAGCAGTTTGTGACCGATCAGGGCCGCATCCTTCCGCGCAAATACACCGGCCTGCCGGCCCACTATCAGCGCCGCCTCAACCTGGCCATCAAGCGGGCCCGTCAGATGTTGCTGATGAAGTGAGTTCCGTTCACCGACCCTTTTAAAAACCCGCAAGCCCCGGCTTGCGGGTTTTTTTATGCGCGAAAAAGGTCCGGATGTCTTGCGTGATCCGCCGCCTGTCCCGGAGGGGCAAACGGCACATGAGGGCGGCGAGACTGTTATAAAAAAGGAAAGCCGGTCTTCAGACCGGCTTGTATCAAAGAGGTGGCGGCGAGACCGGGGGGGGGCGGAAACTTCAGCCCCACTTCTCCGTCTTCATTTGCGCCTTGGTCACGCCCAGATCGTTCAGGACGATATGTTCGGCAAATTCCACCAGAGGCGTCGGGCCGCAGGCATAGAAGATCGTCTCGGCCGAATCCCCGACCTGCTGTCTAACCCACTCGGCGTCGATCCGCCCGCTGCGGCCGCTCCATTGGTCTGCGGGTTGGGCGCGGGTGCAGGTGACGGCGAAAGTGAAACGGGGGTTTTCCCGGGCCAGCTGGAGGAATTCGCTGTTGAAAATGATGTCTTTGGGTGTGCGCACGCTGTAGAGAACGGTGATTTTCGTTTCCAGTTTTTGGCGGGTGGCCTCCCGCACGAAGCCGCGGAAGGGGGTGACCCCGGAACCGCCGGCCATGCAGATCAGGTGCTTCTGCGGTTCATACACCGGCAGAAACCTGCCCGCCGGCGGCAAAACCACCAGCTTTTGATTGGGCTTGATCCAGTCCACCAGCCGGGTCCCCATCTTGCCGTCGCGCCGCACGGTGAATTCGTAGAAGCCGCGGTCCAAGGCGCAGGAGGAAAGTGAATAGGCGCGCCGGTAGGAGGGCTCGTCCGGCCAGTTGCAGGTGATGAACTGACCGGTCTTGAATTCGGGGTTGTGCCCCTCGGGCCAGGTCAGGCGTATGGTCTTGGTGTCTGCCGCCTCCACGGTGACAGACTCGACATTCATTTCGATTGCTTCGCGGCTCATGAGTGATTGTTTTGGGATCAGTTGATCTGACT
>Ga0209829_10000061_pt1 | contig 90470 bp, 88 predicted proteins | sample C_140205_EF_Meta_FD_187311 | JGI IMG/M metagenome (GOLD analysis project Ga0209829, IMG submission 187311) | Freshwater microbial communities from Lake Croche, Canada to study carbon cycling - C_140205_EF_MetaG (SPAdes) (version 2) | ecosystem: Environmental > Aquatic > Freshwater > Lake...
GCAGGTAACCGCTCGCCCTTGCGTTTAGCACCACTCATTACCACGGTTGCCACCAGCGTTGGCAGTCCCAATGGCATAGCAGCTGGCCAAGCGTGGGAGTGTGAAAACAAAGTTTCTTTAAGCCGTTACCAAAAAACCAAAACGGGTGCCTTATTTGAGGCGGCTACTGCTGCTGGTGCTCAGGCTGCAGGCTCTGATGCGGAAACTTGGCGTCCCCTTGGCGAGTGGTTGGGCGAAGCCTATCAAGTAGCCGATGACATTCGTGATGTTATGGCCGATCAAAGTATGACTGGTAAGCCGGCTGGGCAAGATATTGCTCATGACCGCCCTAACTCAACTAAAGAATTGGGAGTGATTGGTGCAATTCAACATTTTGATCAATTGGTAATGAAAGCAATTAAGTCAATTCCTAGCTGCAAAGGTGAAAAGTTATTACGTAGCTTGGTTGCCAAAGAGGCCGCACGATTAATTCCCGATGATTGGTTCTTAGAAGAGCAAAGGCCGATACATAGCCAATATATTGCAAGCTGATTTTGAAACAGCTACGCGATTATTTTCTTGATTGGCGCAATCAAACTATTGCTTCACCGCGTTTTCAGCGTTGGAGCGCCCGCTTCCCATTAACCCGTGGCATTGTTCGCAAACAGGCAACTGCATTATTTGATTTAATGGCGGGTTTTGTCTATTCGCAAGTGCTATTAGCTTGTGTGCAATTAAATATTTTTCAGATCTTAAGTCAGGGCGCCAAATCCTTTAGTGAATTGGGCATATTAATACCCCTTCCGGAAGCTGGCTTACGTCGCCTGCTAAATGCGGCAGTAGCAATTAATTTATTAGAGGCACGCAGTGAAGATCGCTACGGACTCGGTATGCTTGGTGCACCCTTGGTAGGTAATGAGGCATTACTAAATATGATCCAGCATCATATTGATTTATACCAAGATCTAGCTGACCCCTTGGCTTTATTGCGTGGCGACAATAGTACTGGCGCAATGGCGCAATATTGGCCCTATGTGTCTAAGGATAAAGCGTTGGCCCCCGAACATCTGCAGGCCGAGCAAGTACAGGCTTATTCAACTTTGATGTCACAAACACAACCTCTGGTTAGCGCCGAAGTGCTGGAGGCCTATTCCTTTGCGCAGCACCAGACTTTACTTGACATTGGCGGGGGTGAGGGTAAGTTTGTCATTGCTTTAGCCAAGCAATTACCAAATTTACAGATTCAATTATTCGACATTCCAGCAGTAGCTGCCTTAGCTAGTGCGCAATTTCAGCAAGCGCAATTAGGTGCTCGAGCCCAAGCAATAGGGGGCAATTTTTTTCTTGACCCCTTACCCCGTGGCGCAGACATTGCCACACTAATTCGGGTCCTATTTGACCATGATGATGCGCGCGTAAAACAGCTGCTCGCCAATATTTACCAAGCTTTAGAACCGGGGGGCACCTTACTCTTGGCTGAGCCAATGGCAGGTACGCCCGGCCAATTAAAGATGGGGGACGCGTATTTTGGTTTTTATTTGTTAGCGATGGGCCGCGGGCGCCCCAGAACCCAAGCGGAAATCGAAAAAATGTTAGCCGAGGCTGGATTTATAGAGATTCGGCTATTGCCCAGTGCGATTCCACTCAATGCCCAAATGCTGCGTTGCACAAAACCGCTTAAGCCGTAAAACTAGTGAAAACACCTAGTGAACAAAGCTAGCGTTTTATTAGGAAAGTTGGTTAATATGTAAATAAATATTTACACATTTAATTGTCAACTTGGCTTACAAAATTAATCAATGAACTCGCTTCTTAAAACCAAAGCAGTAGTGCTTGAAAAGCCAGAAGAGATTCTTTTGCGTGATATAGAGCTAATGCCAGCAAGCGAAAACGACATTATTGTTGAGATTGAATGGAGCGGCATCAGCACTGGTACGGAAAAATTGCTTTGGACTGGCCAAATGCCGAGCTTTCCAGGAATGGGTTATCCACTGGTACCTGGTTATGAGTCAGTAGGTCGGGTGATCCAAGCTGATGCCCAACAACGCTATACAGTCGGCCAGCGGGTTTTTGTCCCAGGATCAACTTGCTTCGTCGATGTGCGGGGTTTATTTGGCGGTGCTGCATCCCGATTAATTGTGCCAGCTACGCGTGCGGTGGCAGTAGCAGAAAATTTAGGCGAAGAAGTTATTTTGTATGCACTAGCGGCCACCGCTTATCACGTGACCTCTGGTCTTGGTAATGAGCAGCCTGATTTAATTGTTGGTCATGGCGTGCTTGGCAGATTACTGGCGCGAATTGCTGTACTGGCCGGTAAACAACCCGTGGTTTGGGAAATCGATCCCAAGCGTCGCGAAGGTGCAGTTGGCTATGAAGTGGTTGATCCCAAGACTTGTGCCGCCGCAAAATATAAAACTATTATTGATGTGAGTGGCGACGCCAAACTACTCGATACCTTAGTGAGTCACTTGGCCCCTGGTGGAGAAATTGTTTTAGCCGGTTTTTATGACGCGATTACGTTTGCCTTTGCTCCCGCCTTTATGCGTGAAGCTCGCATACGTATTGCTGCACAGTGGCAACCCACTGACCTAACTGCAGTTCACCGTTTAGTTGAATCCGGCAGCTTATCGCTCGCAGGTCTGATTACACATCGTGCTACACCACAAGACGCAGATGCAGCTTATCGCACTGCATTTCATAACAAAGACTGTTTAAAAATGGTTTTAGATTGGAGATCACTGTAATGGACGCACCTACAAAAGTGAAAATCGACGGGATTCCAAGCGAGGCTACGATTCAGTTTATGAACTTGAAAAAAGAGGCCGCAATCGAGCCCGATGCAGTTGCTACTGGACCCATCACCAAAGAAACACAAATTATTGCCATCTATGGCAAAGGCGGAATTGGCAAAAGTTTTACCTTAGCGAATTTATCCTACATGATGGCTCAACAAGGCAAAAAAGTGTTGTTAATTGGTTGTGATCCAAAAAGTGATACCACCTCCCTTTTATTTGGCGGTAAAGCTTGTCCAACTATTATTGAAACCTCATCGAAAAAGAAATTATCGGGCGACGCTGTTGCCATTGGTGACGTTTGTTTTAAGCGTGATGGTGTCTACGCGATGGAATTAGGCGGCCCAGAGGTAGGACGTGGCTGCGGTGGGCGCGGAATTATTCATGGCTTTGAGACTTTAGAAAAATTAGGTTTCCACGACTGGGGCTTTGATTTCGTCTTACTTGATTTTCTGGGTGATGTGGTTTGCGGCGGTTTTGGCTTGCCCATTGCACGCGATATGTGTCAAAAAGTTATCGTTGTTGCCAGCAATGATTTGCAATCGCTTTATGTGGCTAACAATGTCTGTTCAGCGGTGGAATATTTCCGCAAACTTGGCGGCAATGTCGGTGTAGCAGGTATGGTGATTAATAAAGATGATCACACGGGTGAAGCGCAAGCCTTTGCAGAAAAAGCCGGAATTCCGGTATTGGCAGCCATTCCAGCGGATGACGATATTCGGCGTAAAAGTGCCAGCTATGAAATTATTGGCCGCCCAGGAACGCAGTGGGGACCACTGTTTGAGGAGCTCGCCAGCAATGTTGCCACAGCACCCCCAGTGCGCCCCAAGCCATTAAGTCAGGATGATTTACTCGGACTCTTCTCAGCCGATATTACCGGGCGCGATTTTGTTTTAGAGCCAGCGACAGTGAAAGACATGATGGGTAAAGATGCTGTAGTGAAGGAATCACTTGAAGTGATTTACGACCAAGCCTAATTGCTATTTAAGTATGACTACTACTATTCCAATCGTGCCAGAAAAACTGATCGTTGATCCAGTGTTAGGCGATGGTGTTGGCTGTCATGCTGGCAAAGAGCAAATGAACTTGGCTGCACGCGCAGCAGGCAAAACGGCAATTTTGCAGCAGTATGAAAAAGATTATCCCAAGGGACCTCACGACCAGCCCCAAAGTATGTGCCCTGCATTTGGCTCTTTAAGAGTGGGCCTAAGAATGCGGAGAACTGCCACGATTTTGTCAGGGTCTGCGTGTTGCGTATATGGCCTCACGTTTACTTCCCATTTTTATGGGGCTCGCCGTAGCGTAGGGTATGTTCCTTTTAACTCCGAATCATTGGTCACGGGAAAGTTATTCGAAGATATTCGTGAAGCAGTTTACAAAGAAGCCGATCCAGAAAAGTACGATGCAATCGTCATCATTAATTTATGTGTACCTACTGCAAGTGGCGTGCCATTGCAATTATTACCAAAAGAAATTAATGGCGTACGAATTATTGGTATCGATGTTCCTGGCTTTGGTGTGCCAACTCACGCCGAAGCAAAAGATGTTTTAGCTGGCGCGATGCTGCAATATGCCCGCAATGAAATTCTTGCTGGACCAGTGCAAGCACCGCGTGCGGGTAAGCAGTCAAAACCTACTGTCACCTTATTAGGTGAAATGTTTCCTGCAGATCCAGCAGTGATTGGGATGTTGCTTGACCCAATGGATTTGGCAGTGGGCGCAACCGTACCTACGCGCGAATGGCGTGAACTTTATCAAGCCCTCGATTGTGCAGTAGTTGGGGCTATTCATCCTTTCTACACCGCGAGTATTCGTGAATTTCAAGCGGCAGGTAGACCAATTGTGGGTTCTGCACCAGTGGGTTATGAAGGGACTGCTAATTGGTTGGCTGCAATTGGTGCGGCTACCAATACGAGCGCAGATAAAATTGCTGCGGCCCAAAATAAATTTTTACCTGCTATTAAAGGTGTACTCAGCGCAGCTCCAATCAAAGGACGGATTAATGTCAGCGGTTATGAGGGCTCTGAGTTATTGGTCGCGCGCCTACTAATTGAGAGTGGCGCCGAAGTGCGCTATGTTGGTTCGGCTTGCCCGCGTACCGAGTGGAGCCAAGCAGACCAGGATTGGCTTGAATCAAAAGGGGTGCAAGTCGTATTTCGCGCGTCGCTTGAGCAAGATTTAGCAGCTATGGATGAATACAAGCCTGACTTAGCAATTGGTACAACTCCCGTTGTGCAGGCCGCTAAACAAGCCTCTATTCCAGCCTTATATTTCACCAATTTAATTTCTGCGCGCCCCCTAATGGGGCCAGCTGGTGCTGGTTCATTAGCGCAGGTGATTAATGCGGCCTTAAAGAATCAAGCCCGCTTTGATGAGATGAAAGCCTTTTTTGGCAATGTTGGCTCTGGTCATGCAGCAGGTGTTTGGGAAGAGGTCCCAGTCGATCGTCCTGAGTTCAAAGCAGAAACCCGGCGTAAGTTGGAGAAAAAAATGAAGAAGCGCAAAGCTGAGGAGATGATGTAATGTTTGTCATTGATCACGATCGTGCGGGCGGATATTGGGGCGCAGTTTATGTGTTTACCTCAATTAAGGGTTTGCAAGTAGTGATTGATGGCCCAGTTGGTTGTGAAAATTTACCCGTTACATCAGTATTACATTACACCGATGCCTTACCCCCCCATGAGTTGCCAATTGTAGTTACCGGTTTGGCTGAAGAACAATTGGGGCGCGAAGGAACAGAAGGCGCAATGAAACGGGCCCACGCCACTTTAGATCCCGATCTGCCTTCAGTTGTTGTCACTGGCTCAATTGCAGAAATGATTGGCGGCGGAGTAACGCCAGAAGGTACCAATATTCAACGCTTTTTACCGCGCACGATTGATGAAGATCAATGGCAATGTGCGAATCGCGCGATGTTTTGGTTATGGAGTGAGTACGGCATGAAGACTGTACCCGCCCGCCCACCTAAAAAACCGGGTGAAAAACCCCGCGTAAATATTATTGGCCCTTGCTACGGTACATTCAATATGCCGAGTGACCTGGCTGAAATTCGTCGCTTAGTCCAAGGCATTGGCGCTGAAATTAATTTGGTTTTTCCTTTGGGCGGACATCTGGCTGATGTTGCGCGCTTAGTTGAGGCTGACGTGAACATTTGTATGTACCGAGAGTTTGGGCGGATGTTATGTGAAGCCTTAGAGCGCCCATATTTACAAGCCCCGATTGGTTTGCATAGCACGACCCAATTTTTACGTACTCTGGGCGAGCATCTTGGCTTAGACCCCGAGCCTTTTATTGAGCGCGAGAAGCACACGACGATTAAGCCGATTTGGGATTTATGGCGCTCAGTTACGCAAGATTTTTTTGGTACCGCCAGTTTTGCAGTCGTGGCTAATGAAACTTATTCACGGGGTATCCGTCATTTCTTTGAAGATGAAATGGGCATGCCCTGTAATTTTGCGGTGGCACGTAAACCAGGTGAAAAAACCAACAATGAAGAAGTGCGGAAACTAACCAAAGAAAAAACACCTCTCATTATGTATGGCAGCTACAACGAGCGCATGTACTTAAGTGAAATTGGTTCTAAAGCGACATTTATTCCGGCATCCTATCCTGGCGCTTTAATCCGCCGCCACACAGGAACGCCATTTATGGGTTATGCCGGGGCAACGTATTTAATTCAAGAATTTTGCAATGGGCTATTTGACGCTTTATTCCACATTATTCCCTTGGGAACAGAGATGGATAAGGTTGATGCAACCTTAGTTCGGCAGAAGCTACTGGCAAATTTGCAATGGGAAGCGGATGCGCAAAAAGCGGTAGCCGATTATGTTCAATCTCAGCCTGTACTGGTGCAAATTTCAGTGGCGAAATTATTGCGTGATCGGGTTGAGCGAGCCGCCGAAACAGCTGGCGAAGAATTAATTACCTTAGAACGGGTGCGGATCTCTTGCCCTGAGATTTTGGCAGGAGAAACAGTTTGAAACAGAACTTAAGCGGTTTGACAGAATTTGGCAGTAGTACGCCATATGCCCCTAGCGCGCGGGCTTTGCGCGGTAACGGCCGGAAGGCCTTTTTAAGGAGTGATCTCGTATGAGTGATAACAGAACAGACTCAATCTCTGGTCTCACCGACGATGAAGCTAAGGAGTTTAACCAGTTTTATGTCCAAGGCTTAGTCGGATTTGTATCGATTGCAGTAGTAGCACATATTTTGGTGTGGGCTTGGCGTCCTTGGTTCCATTAAGTAGAAACTAGCGGGAGGTATACGTATGAAAAATATCACTTTAGAGAATGTAGATGCAGATTTTCTGGAAAAGAATTCTTTGCAATTTAAAGCAATTTTTCTCTCGGGATTTATGGTGTTTTTTATCATTTGCCTATCAGCAAAATTTTTACCTAAACAATGGAGCTCTTGGCTACCAATTGAAGAAGGTAAGCATTCAGTAGCTCGGGATGCTAGTACAGCGGTATATAGCTTTATGTCGTATTTAACTTAGGAGAAAAGTATGTGGAGAATATGGAAACTATATGACCCATTGCGCGCTATGGTAATTCAGGGAATTTTCCTGTTTGGATTAGCGGCCATGATTCATTTAATCCTGCTCAGCACCGTGCGCTACAACTGGTTGGATGGTTTGAGCCAGGCGCAGTTCAAGGCGGCTGAAACAGCAGGTTCTGCAACACCACCAGCTGTACCTGCTGGCAAGTAATAGCGGTATGAGAACGAAGACAGATAAGACAAGAAGCTTAAGCCTTGTCTTATCTGTATTCCAGCGAGGGGAAAAGTAAAAATGGCAATGTTGAGTTTTGAAAGAAAATATCGGGTTCGCGGCGGTACCTTAATTGGTGGCGATTTGTTCGATTTTTGGGTCGGCCCCTTTTATGTCGGTTTTTTTGGTATCACCACCGTCTTTTTTGCCTTTCTTGGTACGGCAATGATTTTATGGGGTGCTTCACAAGGACCCACTTGGAACTTGTGGCAAATTAATATTGCCCCACCTGATCTGAAATACGGCTTACATTTTGCCCCCTTGAGGGAGGGTGGTCTATGGCAACTGGTTACGATTTGTGCGCTCGGCGCATTTGGTTCGTGGGCTTTGCGTGAAATTGAAATTTGTCGCAAATTGGGCATGGGCTTACATGTGCCATTTGCTTATCTCATGGCTGTATTTGCTTACTTTACTTTAGTCGTGATACGTCCAGTATTGATGGGTGCATGGGGCCATGGTTTTCCGTATGGCATTTTGAGCCATTTAGACTGGGTTTCGAATACAGGTTATCAGTATCTGCATTTTCATTACAACCCAGCACACATGATTGCGGTGACTTTATTTTTTACGACCACCTTAGCTTTATGTATGCATGGTGGTTTAGTACTTTCTTCAACTAATCCGCAAAAAGGGCAACCAGTTAAAACGCCAGAGCATGAAGATACTTTTTTTAGAGACTTTATTGGCTACTCGGTTGGTACTTTAGGAATTCACCGCTTAGGTTTGTTCTTGGCCTTGGCCGCAGTATTTTGGAGTGCCGTTTGCATTGTGATTAGCGGGCCATTTTGGACTCGAGGTTGGCCAGAATGGTGGGGCTGGTGGTTGAACTTACCAATTTGGCGATAGGCCTAAGGGAAAAATAAAATGGAATATCAAAATCTCTTTACCCAAGTTCAGGTCGTTGGACCCATTCATGAAGGCATACCTTTAGATCGGTATGAGCGACGTAATCGCATCGGCAAGCCCTTCTTATTTCATTTAATGGGGCGTATTGGTAATGCCCAAATTGGCCCGATTTATTTGGGTTGGCTGGGAATAGCCTCTTTATTTTTTGGCACCATTGCAATTCAAATCATGGGCTGGAACATGCTGGCTTCGGTGAATTGGAGTCCGATTCAATTTGTTAAGCAATTATTTTGGCTCTCTTTAGATCCACCCCATCCTAAATATGGCTTGAAATTATTTATGCCATTAGCCGAAGGTGGTTGGTGGATGATGGCAGGCTTCTTCTTAACTGTCGCAATTCTTTTATGGTGGCTGCGCACCTATCGGCGCGCAGTCGCACTCGGCATGGGAACCCATGTGGCCTGGGGATTTTTAGCCGCCATTTGGCTCTTTTTAGTTTTAGGATTTTTACGGCCATTACTGATGGGTAGCTGGAGTGAGGGCGTGCCATTTGGTATTTTCTCGCACCTCGATTGGACAGCTGCCTTTTCTTTGCGTTATGGCAATTTGTTTTATAACCCGTTCCACATGCTTTCAATTGCCTTCCTCTATGGCTCAGTGCTCTTATTTGCGATGCATGCCGGTACAATTTTGGCCGTCTCCCGTTTTGGTGGTGAGCGTGAAATAGAACAGATCGTCGATCGTGGAACTGCCTCAGAAAGGGCTGCTTTATTTTGGCGCTGGACGATGGGATTTAACGCCACCATGGAATCAATTCATCGGTGGGCTTGGTGGTTTGCTGTCCTCACACCATTAGTCGGCGGCATCGGTATTCTATTAACTGGTACCGTGGTTGACAATTGGTATCTGTGGGCTGTTAAGCACCATGTTGCACCAACTTACCCGAATGTATTTGGCGGCATTACGGTTGATCCCGCCACTACTTTTGTCGCTCCACCACCACCAGTGCCACAAATTCCAATGCAGGGGATGAAACCATGAAGACTATGTATGCCAAATTTAGTCTACTGTTCATTCTGTCTAGTTTGCTATTGCTCGCAGGCTGTGAACGCCCGCCAATAGAAGCTGTTCAGCATGGTTATCGTGGCACCGCGATGGATGAAATATATAACCCGCGTACCTTAGCCGCTCAAGCCCCCAATAACGTGGTGCCCGCTTCTTATCCGGTGCCAGCCGACGGACCAAAGGCAGCCACTGCTTATAAAAATGTCAAAGTTTTAGGTAACTTAAGCACCGCGCAATTTACCACTTTTATGGTTTCGATGACTAGCTGGGTATCACCGCAACAAGGTTGTGCTTACTGTCACAATGTTGAAAATTTTGCCGATGATAGCAAGTACACTAAAGTCGTTGCACGGCGCATGATTCAAATGAATCAACGCATTAATAGCAACTGGCAAACCCATGTTAAGCAAACCGGCGTGACATGCTACACCTGTCACCGGGGGAATAATATTCCCCAGCAAGTTTGGTTTACTGCCCCCGAACAAAAGCAGGGCAATGGTTGGTTAGGTAATAAGGATGGCCAAAATACCCCCAGTCAATCAGTTGGATTGTCAAGTTTGCCCTATGATCCATTTACACCTTTTTTATTAAAGGATGGCATGATTCGGGTCGAAGGTGATACTGCTTTACGTACCGATAACAAGCGCAATATTAAAGAGACAGAAAAGACCTTTGGCCTGATGATCCATATGTCGAAATCATTGGGTGTAAATTGTTCTTATTGTCACAACACGCGCGCTATTGCCAGTTGGGAGGAGAGTCCGCCGCAGCGCGCTACGGCTTGGTATGGCATCCGCATGGCGCGCGATATCAACAATAATTTTATGGTGCCATTAACGTCGGTATTTCCAGCGCACCGTTTAGGGCCAACCGGCGATGTTGCTAAGGCAAATTGTGCGACCTGCCATCAAGGCGCTTACAAGCCGCTATATGGTGTGTCAATGCTAGCCAATTTCCCATATTTGCGAGGCACCGATACAACCACTGCAGCGTCGACTAGCAGTGTAGCCAATACTGCGGTGAAATAGTTTTACGGCATATCGTAAAACTGCGCACACGTATGTTGAAAAAGACAGTTGTTCATGATGGCGACAAACCTGTTGCCATCGTGATTGGTAGCGGTTTTGGTGGTTTAGCTGCAGCGATTCGTTTAGCGCATCATGGCTATCAAGTGCGGGTTATTGAGAAACTCGATGCACCTGGTGGCAGGGCATCTGTCTTTAAAAAAGATGGCTTTACTTTCGATGCTGGCCCGACGATTATTACCGCCCCATTTTTGTTAGAAGAGCTTTGGGAGCTATGCGGCGAAAAATTCAGTGATGATGTTGATTTACGTCTCATGGATCCGTTTTATCGGATTCGTTTTGATGATGGCACACACTTTGACTACACCGGTAACCTAACGCAAATGCGTCAAGAGGTAGCCAAGTTTGCTCCCGAAGATTTAGTGGGCTTTGACCAGTTTCTTCAAGAGGCAGAGCGGTGCTACAAATTAGGCTTTGAAGATTTAAGTTCGGTTGCTTTTGATTCACTGAAGGATTTGCTCGCCGCCATTCCATCAATGATTCGTATGAAAGCCTGGGAAAGCATTCATACCCTAGTTGCGCGGTATTTTAAAAATCCGCAGTTACGTCAGGTGATGAGTTTTCACCCCTTATTAATTGGTGGCAATCCATTTTCTGTAACAGCGGTGTATGCCTTAATTAATTCACTTGAAAGAAGGCATGGGGTCTTTTCTGCGATGGGCGGCACTGGCGCGATTATTCAGGGCTTAGTTAGACTATTGCGCGGTCAAGGCATAGAGATTGAATGCAATACTGAAGTGAAGAAAATTGTCGTTAAAAATAAGCAAGTGACTGGCATTACTACGGCTGATGGGAGCTTCATTGCAGCTGATATTGTGGTTTCCAACGCTGATGCAGCTTGGACTTATCAAAAATTAATTGACCCTGAACACCGGCGCGTATGGACTGACAAGAAAGTAATGAATAGCAAATATTCGATGAGTTTATTCGTTTGGTATTTTGGTATCGATCGTCAGTATCACGAAATTCCGCATCATATGATTTTATTGGGCAAGCGCTATAAAGAGCTGTTAACGGATATTTTTAAACGCAAAATATTAGCCGACGACTTTAGTCTTTATTTGCATCGACCTACTGCTACCGATGCTTCTTTAGGCCCGATGGGCTGTGATACCTTTTATGTTTTAGCGCCGGTACCCAATTTAGATAGTGGTACCGATTGGCAAACCTTTGGTGAGATCTATCGTCAAAAAATTGCCGATTATTTAGACGCGACAGTTATGCCCGGTTTTCAATCGCACCTTAAAACCTCTTTTTGTATGACCCCCCAAGATTTTCAAGATCGCTTACTGTCGGTGAAAGGTGCAGCCTTTGGTTTTGAACCACTCTTATTGCAAAGTGCCTGGTTTAGACCTCACAATCGCAGCGAAGATGTGCAGGGCCTTTTTATGGTCGGTGCTGGTACACACCCGGGGGCAGGTATTCCTGGGGTTTTATCTTCTGCCAAGGCTTTGATGTCGGTTGTTCCAAAAGCGGTATATCAACAGCCCAAAGTTATACAGACTTTAAGAGAGAGTTTGGTATGAGTCAATTTAGTAAAGATGTGGCCCAGTGTACTGAAACGATGCGGGTTGGCTCAAAATCTTTTTTTGCTGCATCACGTCTTTTACCCAAACGCGTGCGTGATCCCGCCATCGCACTCTATGCCTTTTGTCGTGTGACTGATGATATTGCCGATGCTATCGATGCAAAACCGGATGCCATCGTGGAATTATTTAGTCGCTTAGAACGAATTTATCAAGGTCAGCCTGATCACCAATCTGCTGATCGCGCCTTAGCTGAAGTAGTGCGTTATTACGATATACCCCAGGAATTGTTGCGCGCACTTATTGAGGGTTATGAGTGGGACAGCCAGCATCGCCAGTACGTGACTTTAGATTCCTTATTAGATTATTGCGCGCGTGTTGCTGGTTCAGTCGGTGCGATGATGTGCCTGATGATGGGTAAGCGTGACCCAGCAACTTTAGCCCGAGCTTGTGATCTTGGTTTGGCAATGCAACTCACAAATATTGCGCGCGATGTAGGTGAGGATGCCATGAATGGCCGCTTATATTTGCCGCGTAGTTGGCTAGTGGAGGAGGGCATTGATCCCGACCAGTGGTTAAAAGATCCTCACTTTAATCCAGCTATTGCTCGCGTAGTCGAGCGCTTATTAAAGCAAGCCGATGCGCTGTACGATCAAGCTGAAGTTGGCATTACCGATCTACCCTGGGATTGCCGTCCAGCAATTCAAGCAGCGCGTTTAATTTATGCTGAAATTGGCCGTCAAATTGAACAAAATCAGCTGAATTCAATCGCTATACGCGCGATTGTTTCTAGCCAAAAGAAAATTCACTTATTAAGTCGTGCGATGCTAGTAACCGCTAAACGGAATTGGAGTAAACGCTTAATTCCAGCACATCCATCGATTCAATATCTTATCCAAGCCGTCGTTCAAGCGCCACATCAACCCCATTATGGTGGTTCAATTCACGCCCGTATCGTTTGGGTAGTGAATTTATTAGAGCGGGTTGAAATGCGCCGTCGCGAGCAAGCTAAAGTGTCTATTGAAGCGCAAAAAATTGCTGCCTAGTTTTTAACGCACCCGTGGCATTCGCCAAGCTAGCATCCATTGCACAATTGGGGAGGCGAAGCGAGGCACGTTGAGGGTTTCATGAAATGAAATCACTGACTCGCCTAATAGTTCTGACGATAAAATTGAGCGCGCATAAAACGGCGTATCTTCTAGGGTTTGGATTAATTTTAATGAAGGCTGATCGGCATTACGCATCTGCCGTTGAATTCGCCAAGCAGTTTTGGGTAGAGTTTGCCGTGGAGGTGGATTAAAGGGTTCGATACGGCCGTCCGGGTGGAATAGCAGAGCGTGTAATTTTTCAAGCCCATTTTTTTGGCGTACATCATAAATGACAGCAGTGCGTTTATTGCTTAATTCAGCACGCGACCAATCCCACTCATGAAAATCTGGCGCTATAGGGCCATCTCCCTCATTGGAATCTAAATACCCATTGCCTTGCCAATGCAAGTCAGGCTTACTCAGATCAACCTGAACGCGTGCTCTTGGGGCAAGTGGGCCCCAGCGATGACGCCCTTGATCATCAAGGACAGTTGAAAAATTAAATAGTTGCTCTGGATAGACTCGAACTGTGCCACGAACAGCTTGACCAAATGGCACTGCTCGTTCTTTGATTTCAATGGTGAGGCAATCTTTTTCCCAGCGCAATGAGCTTGGACCAATGACAAACTCATTAGCGCTACGGTGCGAACTGCGCGCACTTCTTTCAGTCATAGTCCAGCGGTTTTTCCCTGGCGAATAAATGGCAACATTTAGCGTGCAGTGATTTTCCGGATCACCATGCCCCGATTTTTGGTGGGCTTTCGCATAGTAGGGTGAAAAAACACTGCCTACAAAAGCAATAATGACAATGCCATGTTGGCGATCATCGCTCAGGGCATCGAGGTACCACCAGAGATAAGCTCCTTTCCCGAGGGCTTGATCAAACCGAGGTGACCCATCAGCGTTGCGGCCGCCATGCGTCCCGATAGGGCGGCCATCGGAACTCCCGCCCCCGGATGTGTGCTGCCCCCCGTTAGATAAAGACCGGGAATAGTACTCTGTGCCGCTGGTCGTTTGAAGATTCCCATCCAGCCATGGCTGGCTGATCCATAGAGTGCTCCGCCCGTTGCGGGAAATAACTGACTGAAGGCATGCGGCGACGTACGCGTAACCGTATTCAAATTGGGATTGAGTTCGAGACCACATTGTTTTAATAAAGCGAATGCCTGACTTTCGCATGCTTCAATCTCCTCGGTAGTAAGTTCGGGTCGCGGGCTTATTTGCGCTGGTGCGTTGACCAAGCAAAAAATACCTTGTTCATAGGGCCGATCAAGATGGACATCGGTTTGATCTTGCGCACATATATACACAGTTGGATGTTTAGGTAATTGCTGGCGAATAAAAATGTCATCAAATTCAGCTTGATAGTTTGCATTAAAAAAGACAGTATGCCGCAGAAGCGGAAATCCTTGAGGCTTAGCTAACATCGACCAAGTTAAGGCCGAGAGTGAGGGAATTGCTTGGCGATCAATTGCACTGGCATTTTTAAGTCCTGTACCTAATAAGCCAACTTGCAGAGCCCGCGCATCACCATTAAAAATAATCGAATGGGCATGATGCACATCATCATTATTGAGGCGTACCCCGCATGCGCGTCCATTTTTGAGCAAAATTTCATTACATTGATGACCCGTAATGAAGCGGACCCCCTTTTGTTCTGCAAGTCGCTGCAATGTCTTTACTAAGGTAGACATGCCGCCAGCGACACTCCACACGCCTTGCATTTCTACTTCAGCGATTAGCATTAAGGTAGCGGGCGCTTGGAAAGGAGAGGATCCACAGTAGGTTGCGTAACGCCCAAAGAGCTGCCGCAAACGGGGATCATGAAAGTAGTGCCCTAAGGTTTTCCAAAGGTTGCTAAATAAACCAATATCAAATAATGCTTTTGAACCAGAAGCGCCTAAGCTAGTCATCATGCTAACCATGCTGGGCCTGCCAGACAGCATGTAAGGTTTTTTTAACGCCTGATAAAGTTGACTAGCGTGCTGACAAAAATCAAGAAAGCGGTTCGCTTCAGCCCGCGAAGAAAATTCTGCAATGGCTTCAGCAGACTGTAGCCGGTCGGCAAATAAATCGAGCCTTTCATCTTTACTCCAGGCATGGCGAGCCAAAATAGCTAAAGGAGAAATTTGCATTTCATCTTCTAGCCGTGTACCTGCTTGACGAAAAAGCTCGTCAAATACCCAGCGCATGGTGAAAACAGTGGGCCCCGAATCGATTGCTTGGTCGCCAGCTTGAATCTGCCGAATTTTTCCGCCTAAGGAAGATTCCTTTTCAATTACGGTCACTTCAAGACCAGCGCAAGCTAGGGCAAGTGCGCTCGCTAGCCCACCGATACCGCCACCAACCACAATCACCGTTGACTTATCCAAAGGAGCGACCGTCCCAGCAACCTTGTAGATTTATCGGTTTAAAGCGAGCAAACATCGATTCCGAAAAATAATGCTGGCTATGGGCCGCTTGAATCGCTTTTAAGTGACTGCCCGATCGGGCATAGTGATTCATCGCATCTTCCGATTCCCAAATCGTAAAGGTAGCCTGTCTTAAGAGTGGCGCCTCACCCACGCCAGCCGCAAGAAGACAGCCTGAAGTTTGGCGGAGTTCCGTTTCAGCTGGAGGCGCTTTGCTCCAAAATTGTTGCGCATACCAAGGTTTAATCGAAGCTCGGGTAAGTGAGGCGATTGCCCCAGTTGGAATTTGGGCATCATAAATTGGTAGCGACTTACCACTCCAACTACCCTTACAAGAATAGGTCTGTAATTGCGCGATAAAAAAATCATCTGCATGATCGCGATACCAGCCTAATAAAGCGGATTTTTGTAAAAACTGCGTTGCGTCGCCTTGACTATTAAAAGCGGCAAAAAGGCCCTGATGAATAGCGCTTGGTTTAACTGAGAAACCCCCATTTACACCCGATCCTAGGTGTTTAATGAGTTGTAAGCCGGGTACAGAGCCAAGTTGATAGCGACCAAACATCAGCTTGGCAATGCCACGTAATTTTGCATTTTGAGCGATTTTGACTAAGGCAACGATTACCACGGGTGCACCCATTAAATAGGGCATTTATTGCTCCAAATCATTCTCTTTGGAGGGATCATTGAGTCCAAATTTTCTCAGCTTGATATAAAGACTTTGGCGGGATAAACCCAGCATTTCCGAAGCGGCTACGCGATTGCCTCGGGATAAATCGAGGGCCGCTTTAATGCATAACTCTTCGATTAAATCGGTAGTTTCATTCAAAATTTCTTTTAAGGGCAAGCGACCCACCAGTTGGGTTAACTCTTCATTCGAGCGGGAGATACCTTGGCCAACTTGATATTGGGGGCGAATACGAGAGCCGATTTCGCGAATCGAAAAGCCGATACAGGGTTTTGGGTTAGTCATCGCGGATGCAGATATTTCAACCGGATGAAAAGTTCCAAAAGAATCTCGAATTGTGGTCGCAAATAATTTAATACTTCCCTCTGCCTGTAAATTCGATAACATCACTTTTAAATCAATGCTGGCGCGCTCAAGCCAAATCTCCAGCGATTCATGGAGCAATTGCTCCGGCTTTTCGACCATGATCATTTTACGAAAGGCATGATTAGTGCTCAAAATATTGCCTTGTAAATTAGTCACCACAAAGGCATCGGCTGAATTTTCTAAGGCAAACAAAGCAAGTGCCTGACTACTGTTAACCCCGGTAATTTCGGTATCTTGGAAGACCTTCATGGAAATCAAAATTAAGGCTTGATTTGCACTACGAAAAGGGGCTGCGATTAAAAACATATTAGTGCTATTAAAGGTTGCAGTGCATTCAATTTTTTCGCTGCCATAGCGGGCTTTGCTTAAGGCTTCCCGAACGGTGTCGAGATCTTTTTTGGCTAGATAATCTAGAAAAGATTTACCAATGATTTTTTTTATGGGCTCTCCGACAATTTCAACAAACCGAGCATTTGCTTCTAAAATTTTAAAATGAGTACTATCAATGATGATATTTTCACTTGAGGCAATTTCAAATAAAATCCGATTGCGCGTTTCCGTATCTCGCAAACGCGCATAGTCGAGCTCGATCGTTTGCTGGGCATCAATTAAGCGTTGTTGTAATAAAGATACCTCACGCAAATCTCGATATAAAGCGACAACGCGTTTGCTATTTGGTAAATAAATCGCAGCACACAGAAAAGGGAGATCAGCTGCCCCAGGAATAGCAACATTAATTTGCCGAAGTCGAGAGGCGCCTGATTCCTTTGCGTCTTTAAGAAGGGTTTGAACTTTAATGCGGCTTTCCAGTGAAACAGTCTCTTCCCAATTTTTTCCTACCAAGGCTTGGAGATTTTTACTATATAGCTCAGAATTTCCGAAGGCCAAACCGATAATGACAGCCTGTTCATCCATCACAATAGCTAGATCGGATCCAGCCTGAATGACCATCGCCACCTCTGGAGGTGCGAGTGAGCCAATCTGCAGGAGGGGATTTAGGGTTAACGACGACAAGAGATGCCTTGGATGTTGGACGTACTATTTGACTAAGCTTGCCGCCGTTTTAATGGCTGCCTCAAGATCACTTGTGCAGCTATCAGCACTCGATTGATCAAGTAATTTGGGGCACGCTGTAAATAGAGCGCCACCAACCATGATATGTAATTGGGGATTTAAAGATGCTTTACGAATGAGCGGAATCATTTTTTCTAGTTCATCCCAATGTTGAATGGAGGAAATAGAAATGGCAGCAAAATGGAAGAAGGTATCTTTAACGGTGCTGAGAATTTCTACTTTGCTCGTTTTGTGGGCCGCTAAAACATTCCAGCCATGTTGAATAAGATTTTCAGTTAACAGAAAAACGCCAAGTGTATGCTGCGAATTAGGCATTGCAAAGGCAAAGGCATGCCCTTTAGTTTGATAGTGCAGATCTGCTTGAGTGTGAAAAAGCGGATTAAGCTCACGCAAAATAGCTTGTAAATGACCAATCGCGATCGTTGTTGCGCCAAATGTACAAGCGTCAACTTCCCACAGGTACTCTAAATTTCTTGCCGCATCAACTGCTAAGCTATAGTAAATTTCATTAATCGAGCAACCCGCATGACATAAGCGCAAAGCATAATCGCGACACTCGGCATAGGACGCCGTTAGTAATAAGACAGAAAATGCGCTAATTTCCTGCGCAGATATTTGCAAAGGTGAATGGGTAATATTTTCTAGTTTTAACTGTTTAATATTTCCCTGATCTGCCAATAAGCGAGGTAATACCTTTTGTTCAACCACCTTAGCAAGATAACTGGAGTTAGCAGATTTACTCTTTTGACGTGCATTTTGCGCAAGATCGGAAGCCAATGTGGAAATTTCACATGTTGATAAGGGTCGATTTAGTACATTCACATAAACTCCAGTCAAAAAGGTAAAAATATTGCACTGCAACAATATTTAAGCCCGAGACTATCCAAGACTTCTATGTCAGGCCTCTAGATTAAGCAATTTAGGGGCAAACTGTCAATTTCAATTTACATAATCTAGGGGTAGATACCTAGTGGGCTAAAAAATAGAAAAAGCGTAAACTTTTGTTTACACATTGAGCAATTGGAACCCTTGGTTAAGAGTAATGGCAAGAACTTATCAACCCCTATATACGCCTGCTGAACGGCTTAGGCGGGACCAAACCAAATGGACTTTAGTGCAAGGTTTATTAGCGCCCGTGCAGTTCGTAGTTTTTCTAGTCAGCCTCTATTTAGTAGTGCGCTTTTTAATGACGGGTAATGGCGAAACTGCGGCCAACATTTCAGTGTTGATTAAAACCTTCTGCCTTTACACCATTATGGTCACCGGTTGTATTTGGGAGAAGGTAGTTTTTGGTAAATACCTCTTTGCCAAAGCCTTTTATTGGGAAGATGTATTTAGCATGCTTGTGATATCGCTTCACACTGCCTATGTCGTGTGCTTACTGATGGGATTATTAACTGAGCAAGAATTAATGTATTTAGCTTTGGCGGCTTATTTCACGTATGTTATTAATGCCGGTCAATTTATTCTGAAACTAAGAGCCGCACGCCTGCAAGAAAAACGCCAAATGAGCCCAGGACTGCCAGCATGAGCACAGTCATTTCCCCGCAAGTTGAGCGGCAAATTTTACCCATTATTAAAGAGCGTGGGCAGCGCGAAGTCTTTTGTGGCTTGACTGGAATCATTTGGCTACATCGCAAAATACAAGACGCATTCTTTTTAGTAGTGGGCTCAAGAACTTGCGCACACTTAATTCAGTCCGCGGCTGGCGTGATGATATTCGCCGAGCCCCGTTTTGCCACTGCAATTATTGATGATCGTGATTTGGCTGGCTTAGCAGATGCGAATGAAGAGCTCGATCGGGTGGTGGCGCAGCTATTAGAGCGACGTCCTGATATTAAGCTCCTTTTTTTAGTTGGCTCTTGCCCTTCTGAAGTGATTAAATTAGATCTAGCAACTGCGGCGCAACGCCTGAGTAGAAATTTTATGCCCCAAGTGCGCGTTCTTAATTACTCTGGTAGCGGCATAGAAACGACTTTTACACAAGGCGAAGATGCCTGTTTAGCAGCCTTAGCTAAAGACATTCCTCTGCCTAGCGCTAGTCAAGTGAGCGCGCCTGCAGAGTTATTAGTCGTGGGCTGCTTGGCTGATGTCGTTGAGGATCAATTTATCCGCATCTTTAATGAGTTGGGCATTCGGCAAGTACGATTTTTCCCGCCCCGCAACTCAAGTAATGTGCCAGTAGTGGGCCCACATACCCGGTTTTTATTAGCACAACCTTTTTTAGCCGATACCGCGCGAGTACTAGAAGAGAAAGGCGCGCAGCGCCTTGAGGCACCATTCCCACTCGGGGTTGAAGGCACAGAAAAATGGTTTGCAGCTGCTGCTTTAGCTTGGCAGGTTCCAGCAGATCTATTTGAACAAGTCATTGCCCCCAAAAGACAGCGCGCTACGGCGGCCTTAGCCCGTTTTAAAACCCAATTAGCTGGCCAAAGTATTTTTTTCTTTCCTGATTCGCAATTAGAAATTCCATTAGCGCGTTTTTTAAACCGTGAGTTAGATATGGTTTTGACCGAAGTTGGAGTGCCGTATTTACATCGTCAGCATATGGCCAGTGAATTGGCTTTATTACCTGAGGGCGTGCAATTATCTGAAGGACAAGATGTTGAGCGTCAATTGGATCGGTGTCGCGCGATCAAACCAGATTTAGTCGTTTGTGGTTTGGGTTTAGCCAATCCGTTAGAGGCAGAAGGCATCACTAGTAAGTGGTCAATTGAATTGGTGTTTACGCCAATCCAAGGTTTTGATCAGGCCGCTGACTTGGCTGAATTATTTGCTCGTCCGCTTTTACGACATTTGAAATTGGCTGCCTAATATGCAATTAACCTTATGGACCTACGAAGGACCTCCGCATGTAGGAGCAATGCGGATAGCGACCGGCATGGAGGGTGTGCACTATGTATTGCATGCGCCCCAAGGTGATACCTATGCTGACTTATTGTTCACCATGATCGAACGCAATAATCGTCGGCCACCAGTTACCTATACTACTTTTCAAGCCCGTGATTTGGGTAGCGATACGGCAGAATTATTTAAAGAGGCAGCGCGTAATGCCTATGAACGCTTTAAGCCAGAGTTGCTCATGGTCGGATCTTCATGTACCGCTGAATTAATTCAAGATGATCCTGGTGGTTTGGCTGCTGCACTGAATTTACCTTTACCCGTTTTACCCTTAGAACTTCCCGCATATCAAAAGAAAGAAAATTGGGGCGCTGCTGAAACGTTCTACCAAATGGTGCGTTTATTAGGCGCAGAACATGCCTTGGCACCAGGTGTGAAAAGAGCGCCGCGACCTGCTAATCAAAAGCCACGGTGTAATATTTTAGGTCCTACGGCTTTGGGTTTTCGGCATCGCGATGATGTGTCCGAGATTACGCGTTTACTAAACCAGATTGGTGTTGAAGTAAATGTTGTGGCACCCTTAGGAGCAACCCCGCGCGATGTTGCGCGCTTGCATGAGGCTGATTTCAATGTGGTGCTCTATCCAGAAATCGCGAATTCTGCAGTGCAATGGCTGGCACGTAATTTTAATCAAGCCAATACGAAAACTATTCCGATTGGTTTTAAGGCTACGCGGCAATTTATTGAAGAAGTTTGTACTTTAGCCGGGATTGAATGTGATGTAGATGCACTCGTCAATAATTCACGGGCACGTTGGTATGCACTTTCGGTTGATTCAACCTATTTAACCAATAAACGGGTTTTCATTTTTGGCGATGCCACCCATGCCATCGCTGCTGCTAAAGTTGCCCACGAAGAAATGGGCTTTCAAGTTGTCGGTTTGGGTACCTACAGTCGTGAATTAGCCCGTGAAGTTCGTGAGGCAGCTGCTCTATATGGCATTGAAGCCTTAATAACAGATGACTATTTAGCAGTTGAGAGCGCGATTACAGAACTGCAGCCAGAATTAATTTTGGGCTCGCAAATGGAGCGGCATATCGCTAAACGTCTGAAGATTCCTTGCGCAGTTATTTCGGCGCCGGTACATGTGCAAGATTTTCCCGCACGCTACTCGCCGCAAATGGGCTTTGAGGGCGCGAATGTGTTGTTTGATACCTGGGTTCATCCGCTAATGATGGGTTTAGAAGAACATCTCATTGGAATGTTTAGAGGCGATAGTGAATTTCATGAAGAAGCAATGCCTTCCCATTTGGGCCATGGCTCGGCACCAGAGCGAAAGCCTGAGACAGAATCTCGTTCGACCGCAAATAAGCAAGATGTGATTTCCATTTGGGATGACGAGGCGCAATCAGAGTTAAAAAAGATTCCATTTTTTGTACGTGGTAAAGCCAAGCGGAATACCGAACGTTTTGCTATGGAACAGGGCGTACAAAAAATTTCGATTGAAACACTTTACGATGCAAAAGCGTATTACAGCCGCTAGTTGGCGGATAACCTAGGGGAATCACCATGGAAGTTACGAATATACCGATTAGCCAAACTGGCCGTATGCGCCCACCAGATGGCGAAGGAAGCGTACAAGTCGAGCTTGACCCGAGCGTCAAAATCGGCAAAGCAAAAGTATTTGCCGTTTACGGTAAGGGCGGCATTGGTAAAAGCACCACTTCTTCAAATTTATCCGTTGCCTTCTCAAAATTAGGTAAGCGCGTTATTCAAATTGGGTGTGATCCGAAACATGACTCGACGTTTACGCTCACTAAAAAATTAATGCCGACGGTAATTGACGTTTTAGAAAGGGTCGATTTTCACTCGGAAGAGTTACGGGTGGAAGACTTTGTATATGAAGGTTATAACGGCGTCATGTGCGTGGAAGCGGGCGGTCCACCTGCCGGCACTGGCTGTGGTGGCTATGTCGTTGGCCAAACCGTCAAATTGCTTAAAGAACATCACTTACTAGACGATACCGATGTAGTGATTTTTGATGTTCTGGGCGATGTCGTTTGCGGTGGGTTTGCTGCGCCCTTGCAACATGCTGATCGCGCTTTAATTGTGACTGCCAATGATTTTGATTCTATTTTTGCCATGAATCGGATTGTGCAAGCAATTGGCGCTAAGGCTAAAAATTACAATGTACGTTTAGGCGGCGTGATTGCCAATCGTAGTAATGCGACTGATCAAATCGATAAGTTTAATGAACGGGTTGGTTTGAAAACGATGGCCCATTTTCCCGATTTAGATGTGATTCGGCGTAGTCGCTTGAAAAAATCGACCTTATTTGAAATGGAAGATTCACCCGAACTAGAAGCAGTACGAAAAGAATATATGCGTTTGGCTGCAGCACTTTGGGTTGGCACGGCACCATTGCCAGCTGAGCCAATGAAGGACCGCGATATTTTTGATTTACTTGGTTTTGATTAAAGAAAGCTTCACCATGCAACATCGCTCTTATGTCGATAAACGCAATCAGCTGGAGCAGTACTTTGATCGTACTGCGGTTGAAGCGTGGGCACGACTAACTTCCTCGGCCCCAGTAAGTGGCATTCGGGCAACCGTGCGGGCCGGTCGCGATGAGATGCGCAAAACAATATTGGCCTACTTACCCCTTGATTTGACCGGTAAACGGGTGCTTGATGCCGGCTGCGGTACTGGTTTGTTAGCAGTCGATTTAGCGCGCCGGGGTGCCCACGTAATAGCGATTGATATTTCTCCAACCTTGATTCAATTAGGCCGAGATCGCGTACCGACTGATTTGGCTGGCGGTTCAATTGAGTTTATAGCAGGCGATATGTTAGACCCCGCCTTAGGAGAATTTGATTATGTGGTGTGTATGGATTCGATGATTCATTACAACCGTTCCGATATCACTAAGGCCTTAGGCTTGCTGGCAGCACGCACCCGTCAGACAATTGTTTTCACCTTTGCTCCAAAAACCCTATTTTTAGCAGCGCTAATTCGTGTTGGCCGGTTATTTCCCCGTGGCGATCGCGCGCCGTTCATCGTGCCAGTAGCGGAAAAGAAACTTTCCCAGCTGATTGAGAAGGGTGAAGATTTAGGTGCATGGCGAATTATTGGCAGTAAAAAAATTTCGCGTGGCTTTTATAAATCACAAGCGATGGCTTTAGAGCAACAGTAAACCAAGATCATGCAATTTAAGCCCCGCTTCCCCCGTCTGAGCCCGCGTTTTATGCCGTTTGCGGATGTCGCCACCGCAGAACTCCCCTTGGGGCGCCTCTTACGTTTATCCCTGTTTCAGTTCTCGGTGGGTTTAGCAGCAGCGTTGCTCATTGGCACCCTCAACCGCATCATGATTATTGAATTAAATGTGAGCGCGGGCTTAGTGGCATTAATGGTGGCATTACCTTTATTATTTGCCCCGTTTAGAGCCTTGATTGGCCATCGTAGTGATCGGCATAAATCCGTTTTAGGTTGGCGACGGGTGCCTTATATTTGGATTGGCACTTGGCTACAGTTTGGTGGTTTAGCGATCATGCCCTTTGCCTTGATTTTACTTTCAGGGGATACCCATTGGCCCATGTGGTTTGGCGAGGGCGCATGTGGTTTGGCCTTTTTGTTGGTTGGGGCAGGAATGCAAACCACTCAGACAGCTGGGCTCGCTTTAGCTTCTGATTTAAGTACCCCCGCCTTGCGCCCGCGAGTAGTAGCTTTAATGTATTTAATGCTGTTGGTAGGAATGGCAGCGAGTAGTTTAGTGTTGGGATTTCTGTTAATTGATTTCACGCCAGTGCTATTGATTCGGGTGATTCAAGGCGCCGCTAGTCTTACCCTTATCTTGAATTTAATTGCATTATGGAAACAAGAGGCACGGCAGCCGCATTTAACTGCCCCGCATTTACCGCGTAAAAGTTTTAGCGAGTCATGGAAAATATTTTCTGCGCAAAAAAAAGTAATGCGGTTTTTATTGGCTCTAGGTATTGGTACGGCTGCATTTAGTATGCAGGATATTATTTTGGAACCATACGGCGCTGAAGTACTTCAGTTGTCTGTCAGCTCTACCACCGTACTGACTTTTATTACTGCAGTTGGCGCAATTTGCGCTTTTGCCTTAGCTGCTAAATTCCTTAATCGCAGTATTGAGGCTTATCGCTTAGCTGCGGTTGGCGCACTATTAGGAATTCTCGCGTTTACTTGTGTTATTTTTTCTGAGCCTCTGCAGTCACCTTTGCTGTTTCGTTGCGGTGCTTTCCTGATTGGCTTTGGCGGCGGTTTATTTTCTGTCAGCACTTTAACGGCAGCAATGTCTTTTGAAACCGACGATATGAATGGGCTGGTATTGGGAGCGTGGGGAGCGGTACAAGCGACTGCGGCAGGCTTGGCGATTGCTTTAGGCGGCCTGATTCGCGATTTGATTTCAAGCTTAGCCCAATCGGGCATTTTAGGTTCTGCCCTCGACTCGAGCGCAACTGGGTATAGCTTTGTTTACCACATCGAGTTTTATTTACTATTTGCTACTTTAGTTGTGCTTGGGCCATTAGTCGCTTATCGGTCGCCCAAGACGACTTTAGAAAGTGCGGTTGAAAAAAAATTTGGTTTAGCTGAATTACCAGGGTAGCTGATGTTTGTAAGTTTGTTTAATTAAAAGGAAATTGATTATGGGAACCGGAGCAATTACACAATACGTTGATTTAGCGCAGCTAATTCTTTATGTATTTTGGGCATTCTTTTTCGGCTTAATTTATTACCTCACACTTGAAAGTAAGCGCGAAGGCTTTCCTTTAGAGTATGACCAAGCTGGCAAGGTAAGGCGTAATCCAGGTTTAATTGGCATGCCTGCCCCTAAAATCTATAAAACCCAATTTCATGGTGATATCGTCAATCCGCGTGCAGAGCCGCTAGACGTTATTCGCAATGCGCGACCCGCGCATCGGTTTAATGGCGCCCCACTGGAACCCATTGGTAACCCCATGTTAGCTGCTGTAGGCCCAGGTTCATATGCCAATCGCCCTGACTATCCCGATGTTACTTTTGAGGGCCAGCCAGTTATTGTGCCCATGCGAATTTTGCCTGGTTTTGCGGTAGCAAAACCCGATATCGATCCGCGTGGCTTGCCTGTTGTTGGTGCTGATGGTGCATGCGGCGGCATGATTAAAGAGATTTGGGTTGACCGTGCTGAGATGGTAATCCGTTACCTTGAATTAGAAACTACCCCAGAAAATGGGAGTCGCAAGGTGATGCTACCAATGAATTTTGCGCGGGTGCAGAGCAAGAAAATCGCAGTCCAGTCCATCTTAGGGAATCAGTTTGCAGAAGTGCCGGCAATAAAAAGTCAGGATCAAATTACCATGCTTGAAGAAGAGCGGGTGATGGCCTATTACGGCGCCGGAACCTTGTATGCGACCCCTGAACGGAGAGAGCCCTTAATATGAATTTGCTTCACCGCTCGCCGGAGCATGAATTCGAGTCTAGTTATGGTTTGCCAGAAGCCTTGCCAGTGGGTGAGAAAATTTTATGGCAGGGAAGCCCAAATTGGCTTTCTTTAGCGCGTCATGCTTTTCATCTGCCTGCTTTAAGCGCCTATTTTAGTTTGATTATTGCGGCTAAATTAATTTCAGTCGCGCTCGGGGATGTTGCTTGGGTGGCTGAAATGGGAAGCATTGCTTTAGTGATAGTTTTATCTTTTCTAGGCTTGGGTTTAGTCGTGTATTTGGCGTATTTATCAGCGCAAACGACGGTTTACACCATCACTACGCAGCGCGTAGTGATGCGAGTTGGCATTGTGCTGACAGTCACTTTTAATTTACCTTTCAAGCGCATTGTCCGTGCTGATATACATGCGTTTTCGGATGGTACTGGCAATATTCCACTGCAATTAGCGGCCAGCGACAAAATTGCCTATTTTCATTTATGGCCGCACGCGCGTCCATGGTATTTTGCTCATCCTGAACCCATGCTGCGTAGCATTCCCAATGTCGCTGTAGTTGCTCAGCAACTTACGCTTGCTTGGCAGGCTGTGAATACCGATCATCCCATTAGCAATTTCCAAGCCGGTGACTCATTTGCCGCGCTGGCAGCAGAAGAGCTAGTAGCATGAGACTGACCTTAGAGCCAAAATTAATTCCTAAAGGCATGGGAATTGCGGTACTTTCAGTCATACTGCTCACTTTTACTTGGGTTGCCGCGATCAGTTTGCAGGGGCGCGATATCCGTGAGCCAGACGCTCCTACCCATCAAATGCGCCAATTACGCTTTGAGGACCGTGCCGATGGATCGATTGCGGTAATTGAGTTTACGAGTGGCCAGCAAATTGATAGCGTCGTTGGTGAGAATGGCTTTGTCAGGGGAGTTTTACGCGGCTTGGCCCAAGAACGCAAGCGTGAAGGCTTTGATGGCACAAGGCCTTTTGAGTTAATTGGCCATACCGATGGTCGTCTAAGCCTGGTTGATCCAGTCACGAAACGCAAGGTTGATTTGGATTCGTTCGGGCCAACCAATGCAACAAATTTTTTACGGATGTTAACAATCCCAGTTAAGGAGCAAAAATAATGGAAGTCAAAATGGATAGTGTGGAGACCTTGCTCGGCTCACAAATGCGCAAAACAGCGCCGTTAAATTCTTCGACCGAGCGGGCACTTGAAGATGCAGTTTTAAGCCCACGGTTTTATACCACCGACTTTGCTGAAATTGACCGGGTCAAGATCGATAGCTTGCGGCGTGAATGGGATGCACTGATGGTGGAGTATGAGGCTGATACCAATAACGATCACTTCCAGCGTCCTGCAGATATGGATAAAGACTATTCAAAAGTAGATCCAGAGCTATACGATGAATTCGTTGACTTTCTCATCAGCTCAATTACTTCTGAATTTTCAGGCTGTATCTTATATGCCGAAATTAAGCGTAAAGTAAAAAATGAAGATATGCGTACCTTGTTTGGCTATATGGCCCGCGATGAAAGCCGCCATGCAGGATTTATTAATCAGTGGCTCAAAGACTTTGGCATTGGCATTGATTTAGGGTTTTTAGCGAAAACGAAAAAATATACGTATTTCAAGCCAAAATTTATCTACTACGCTACTTATCTTTCGGAAAAAATTGGCTATGCTCGTTACATTACGATTTTTAGGCAGATTGAGCGTAAGCCAGAGCTACGTTTTCATCCCATTTTTTTATGGTTTGAAAAATGGTGTAATGATGAGTTTCGGCATGGCGAATCGTTCGCCTTAATCATGCGGGCAAATCCGAAATTACTCACCGGCATTAACAAATATTGGATTCGCTTCTTTATTTTGGCAGTCTATGCCACGATGTACGTCCGTGATCATGCGCGCCCACAGTTATATAAGGCATTACAGATTTCCCCCGCCGACTACGATCGCCAAGTGCTGCAAATTACGAATGAAATTACCAAGCAAGTTTTCCCGGTGACCTTAAATCTCGATGATCCCCGTTTTTATAAAGGCTTAGCGCGTATGTTGGTGCTGTTTACCCGTATGGAAGCAGTCAAAAAACAATCATCCTGGTTTAAAAAAATTCATGTTGCATGGCTTGGTACACAAGTAGGCATTGAGTTTATTCGCGTCTATTTTTTGCCCGTTAACGACAATACCTTGCCCAGTTCAGTGCGAATGGTACCTAGTTGGTAAGTAATTCAAACTAAGCATGGGTATTTATCTCTGGCCAATCTTTTTTACCATCTTTGCTTGGTGGTTTGGGACCGGTGTTATTTTATTTTTAAACCAACGTGCCCCGACAACCTATCAGAGTACTTTTTGGTTAAGTGGTTGCGTGATGTTATTTGCTATCGTTGGAATTAAAACAAGTAGTTCAATGGATACTGTGGCCGCAGCGTATTGCGGTTTTGCCTGTGCATTATTGGTATGGGCTTGGCAGGAAATTGGTTTTTTATTAGGTTTTATTACTGGGCCACGCCGCATTGCTTGCCCACCGGAGGCTAAGGGGTGGAAGAAAGTTGGCTTTGCCTTTCAAACGATTCAACATCATGAAATAGCACTGATTGTGTTAGCAGCTGTAGTGACGGTAGCCAGTTGGGGCGGAGTAAATCAAACGGCTTTTTGGACCTTTATGATTTTGTGGATCATGCGTCAAAGCGCGAAGCTAAATTTATTTTTAGGGGTGCTTAATCTCAATGAAAATTTTTTACCGAGCCACCTTAAATATATTCATAGTTATTTTTCGCGCAGCTTAATGAATCCTTTATTGCCGGTTTCGGTAATCGCTGCGACCGTAGTCGTAGTACCAATTTGGCAAGCTGCTTTTGCGCTTGGTGCAAGCCCTTATCAAATTACCTCGTGCACGATCTTAGGAACTTTGTTGTCCTTAGCCATTCTTGAACATATTTTGCTGGTGCTACCCATTAGCTCTGAAGGATTGTGGAGATGGAGCTTTCGCGCTTAGCACCTATGAACCTCAGTCGTACTTGGCCTTCGGGCAGTGCCGCCCTTGAGCTTTTAAAACCCATTACGTGGTTTCCACCAATGTGGGCGTTTGCTTGCGGCGCAATTGCGGCCGGCGTACCCTTTTCTGGACATTGGCCCGTATTAATAGCCGGCATTATTTTGGCTGGACCGATGGTATGTGCAGCAAGCCAGGCAGTTAATGATTGGTTTGACCGTCATGTTGACGCTATCAATGAGCCGCAAAGACCAATTCCCTCTGGCCGGATGCCGGGCTATTGGGGGCTTTATTTAGCCATCATTTGGACTGGGTTATCTGCATTACTAGGTTATTACATTAGCCCCTGGGCATTTGTTGCCACCCTAGTTGGCTTGTTCTTGGCCTGGGCTTATAGTGCCCCGCCCTTGCGACTGAAACAAAATGGATGGTGGGGTAATGCAGCTTGTGGGCTAGCCTATGAAGGCATTGCTTGGTTCACAGGTACCGCAGTAATGATGGGCGATGCCATGCCAGCCAAGCAATCCATCCTGCTAGCACTTTTGTATAGTCTTGGAGCACACGGCATCATGACCTTGAATGATTTCAAGGCTATCGAAGGGGATCGCAAAATGGGTGTGCGGTCTTTGCCCGTTCAACTCGGCGTGCGCGGCGCAGCAATCAATGCTTGTAGTCTGATGTTGTTTCCTCAGGCCTGCGTAACACTCATTTTGTTGGCCTGGAGTATGCCTTGGCGGGCACTTACTATTGCGATTTTAATGTTGGGCCAATTAGTAATGATGTTGTATTTTTTGCGCGACCCCATTAAGCGCGCCTTATTTTTAAGTGGCTTTGGTGTTCCCCTGTTTGTGGCTGGAATGATGGTCAGCGCGTTTGCTGTGTCTAATTTGCATTAATTCCCGAAGGATAAAAGTATGAGCTCATATGAACTTTTTGACGCTGTCGTCGTTGGCGGAGGCCCAGCAGGTGCAACTGCCGCTGGCGATTTGGCGCGCTTAGGTCATAAGGTGTTACTGCTTGATCGAGCTGGTCGCATCAAGCCGTGTGGGGGTGCAATACCGCCGCGACTCATTAAAGATTTTGAGATTCCCGACGCGCTTTTGGTTGCGAAAGCAAAGTCAGCGCGCATGATCTCTCCCAAAAATAATAAAGTCGATATACCAATTGAAGGCGGCTTTGTGGGGATGGTCGATCGTGATCAATTTGATGAGTGGCTTCGGGTGCGCGCAGCTAGTGATGGTTGTGAACGGCGCGTTGGTAACTTTGAAAAATTGTCACGTGATACCGATGGGATCAGTATTGTTCACTACTTGGTTCGCTCCAGTAATAAAAATGAGCCACATACCTCGATGGCCGTGAAAGCAAAGGCAATTATTGGTGCGGACGGCGCTAAATCTGGCGTCGGTCGGGCAGCTATCCCCAGTGCCAAAGATGTTGAATATGTATTTGCTTATCATGAAATTGTGCGTACACCCGATCTTCCGCCGGCAGATTTTGATGGTTCGCGCTGCGATGTTTTTTATCAAGGTACCATCTCCCCAGATTTTTACGGCTGGATTTTCCCCCACGGTAAGACGATGAGTATTGGCACCGGTAGTGCAGACAAAGGATTTTCTTTGCGCAGTGCAGTTGCCGACTTAAAAAAAATTACTGGCCTCGAAAATATTGAAATGCTGCGTCATGAAGGTGCGCCGCTACCGATGAAGCCGCTAAAAAAATGGGATAACAATCGCGATGTAGTGTTGGCTGGCGATGCAGCTGGAGTAGTTGCGCCAGCCTCTGGCGAGGGTATTTATTACGCCATGGTTGGTGGTCGCTTGGCGGCTGAGTCAGTGAGTGAGCTCTTATTGACGAATAATCCCAAGAGTCTAGCCAAGGCACGTAAGCGTTTTATGCGCGAACATGGCAAAGTCTTTTTAGTATTGGGCATCATGCAGTGGTTTTGGTATATCAGCGATAAACGGCGCGAGCGCTTTGTCAAGATTTGCGAAGATAAGGATGTTCAAAAACTCACTTTTGACGCTTATATGAATAAAAAGTTAGCGAAACGCGATCCCTTGGCCCATATCCGGATCTTCTTTAAGGATCTGGCGCACCTTTTTGGGTTGATTAAGGTCTAAAGTTCATTTGCTAAAGGTATAAAGTAAGTTATGACTATGATTAGGAAACCTGTTCTCGTTGCTCTTATTTGGGGGCTATCCGTAGCTATTTTAGGAGGCTGGGCAACTAATTTAGATGCGTGGTATCACGCCCTAAAAGAACCCTTTTGGAAGCCACCCGATTGGTTATTTGGGCCCATCTGGTCGGCTATTTTTATCCTTTCTGGCACGGCCTGGGTCATCGCATGGGATCGAAATCCCGCTCCAACAGCGGTGCGCCACCTAACCCTTTTATTTGTACTCAATGGGCTCTGTAATTTAATCTGGAGTTTTTTGTATTTTCGTTTAGAGCGACCCGATTGGGCTTTATATGAGTCAAGCCTTTTATGGTTATCGGTATTTGCAATTTTGTACGCCACTCGTCATTACTCGCCAAAATCGAGTTTACTAATGCTGCCTTATTTAATTTGGGTGAGTATTGCCATTGTCTTAAATTGGGATACCGTTCGTCTTAATGGCCCCTTCGGTTAGTTGAATAGCAAGTGAAGCAGATTGTGATCGTGGGCGGCGGCGCTGGCGGCCTCGAGTTAGCTACACGACTTGGTAATAGCCTAGGTCGTAAAGGTAAGGCGCGCATTATTCTGGTTGATAAAAACCGCACGCATATTTGGAAGCCAAAGCTGCACGAAATTGCTGCTGGCAGCATGGATTTAAGTCAGCATGAAGTTGACTATATGGCGCAAGCCCATTGGCATCATTTTGAATACCGTATTGGTGAAATGACTGGCCTGGATCGTGCACAACAAATTATTTTTCTCAATCCATTCTTAGATGATGTCGGCCATGAAATTATGGGCGCGCGTAAATTGCGTTACGATATTTTGGTACTTGCAGTGGGTAGTCTAACGAATGATTTTGGCACTCCCGGCGTAGCGCAATATGCCTTAAGACTCGAATCACCCTTAGATGCTGAACGTTTTCATACGCGGATGTTAAATGACTGTATTCGAGCACAAGCACAAAAGACCCCGCTCAAAGCAGGACAACTTCATGTTGCCATTATTGGTGCTGGTGCAACCGGTGTTGAATTGGCGGCTGAGCTCTATCGCACCACACGCGAAGTCGTGGCATATGGTTTAGACCGGGTTGATCCGAATAAAGATTTAAAAGTGAATGTAATTGAGGCAGCAGACCGAATTTTGCCCGCCTTGCCTGTACGCTTATCGCAGGCTACCGAAGTTTTGTTAAAAGATCTGGGTGTTGATGTTTATGTCAACTCGAAAGTAGCCGCTGTTTTGCCCGATGGCGTACAGCTTGAAAACGGCCAAATTTTGCCTGCTGAGTTAGTTGTTTGGGCAGCTGGCGTAAAAGCACCTGAGTTTTTAAAAGAGATAGGCGGTCTAGAGACGAATCGTATTAACCAGTTGCTGGTCTTGCCAACGCTGCAAACCACCCGCGACCCGCATATTTTTGCCATGGGTGATTGTGCTGCTTGTCCATGGCCGCAATCGCCTGGCGGTCAGGGTGGCTTAGTGCCCCCGCGAGCGCAAGCCGCCCACCAACAAGCCAATCATTTATTCCAGCAAATTCAACGGTATTTAGCTGGCAAGGAATTGCAGCCCTACCACTACCGCGATTTTGGTTCCTTGGTGTCCTTGGGTAAATTTAGTACGGTCGGCAATATGATGGGTGGCCTAATTGGCGGCTCCATCATGATTGAGGGATTGTTTGCTAAAATGATGTATTTATCGTTGTATAAATTACATGAATTAGCATTGCATGGTTGGGTGAAGACCACCTTAGATACCTTAGCGCGACTCATTACACGGCGTACTGAGCCGCACGTGAAATTGCATTAATTTTCGGCCTTCAGGTAAAGAAAACCTAGGCAGATTACTGAAAAGATGGCGGAGAATGAAATGAAGATTTGTATCGTTGGTGGTGGTGGCGCAATTGGCGGTTATCTGGCCGTCATGTTAGCCCGAGCTGGTAATGAAGTTACCGTCGTCGCGCGTGGCGCAACCTTGCGGGCAATTCAGGAACGGGGTTTGGCCTTGATTATGGAGGATCAACCTGAACCCTTGCATGCTGAAGTGCGAGCAGTTGAAAAAATTACGGATGCCGGCAAGCCCGACTTAGTAATCTTGGCAGTTAAGGCCCATCAGGTTGAGCCGCTAGTCGCCGATTTAGCAAAAATTATTGGACCCGAGACAATTTTGATTCCCATGCAAAATGGAATTCCATGGTGGTATTTTCAGAAGCTTGCAGGGCCTTATGAAAATCATTCGGTCGAAACCGTTGATCCCGGCGGCATCATCATGCAGGCTATCAATCCAGCGAACATTATTGGTTGTGTCGTCTATCCAGCTACTGTTACTCAAGCACCCGGTGTCATTCGTCACGTTGAGGGCACTCGCTTTCCCATGGGTGAGTTAGATGGCAGTACGTCAGAGCGAATTCAGACTATTTCAAACTTAATGGCTGAGGCGGGTTTTAAGTCGCCGATATTGGCAGACATTCGGGCTGAAATCTGGCTTAAGTTATGGGGGAATATGACCTTCAATCCGATTAGCGCGCTTACACATGGTCATCTTGAAGGGATATGTCAGTATCCCCTCACCCGTGAGTTGGCCCGTAACATGATGATGGAAGCCCAAACCATTGGAGAGAAATTAGGTGTGACATTTCGGGTGGATATTGAGCGGCGCATTGCCGGCGCTGAAAAAGTGGGACAACATAAAACCTCCATGTTGCAAGATTTAGAGGCAGGTCGGGCGCTGGAAATTGATGCGCTGTTAGGTTCGGTAATTGAGTTGGGTCAAATTGTGCAAATACCAACGCCTTGCTTGAGTAGTGTGTACGCCTTAACCAAGTTTTTAGATATCAATGTACAAAAGGCTAAGGCAAGCTTAGCTTTACCTTTTGCAACCGGCTATTAAGTTGCCAAAAAGTTACCGGAGCCCTGCAGAATGCTACTGACACTGATGCGCTAGCAAGGTGGCTTAAGTCACAATTAGGCAAACTTGTTGGTAAGGGTGCCAAGGCCTTCAATCACAATGCTAACTGTGCTGCCTGGTTTCATACTACCGACACCGATTGAAGTACCGCAGGCAATGACGTCACCTGCTTCAAGCGTCATCTGTTGGGAAAGCAAGCTCACGAGTTTTGCTGGCGGGAAAATCATATCTGCTACGGGATAGTTTTGTCGTTCTTGATCATTCAAAATAGTTTGAATGATCAAGTTCAGCGGATCAATATCAGTGGTGATGTAAGGCCCAAACACCCCAAAGGTATCGAAGCTTTTAGCCCGCGTCCACTGGGCAAACCCAGGGTCTTTTTGTAAAATTTCAATTGCCGTTACATCATTGATGCAGGTATAGCCAAAAATAGCTTCTGCGGCTTCTGCTTCTGTTAAGTCTTGTGATTTTTTACCAATCACAATTCCTAGCTCACCTTCATAAACTACTTTTCCGCTATACGATTTGGGGAGGCAAATAGTTTTGCCGCTAGCTAGAAAAGAGTTGTTACCCTTGAGAAAATAGAGTGGCTCAGCTGGTACAGCATGGGCTAATTTTTCCACCAAAGCATAAAAATTATCAACGAGTGCCACCATTTTTGTTGGCACACAAGGAATATCAAGCTCTACCTCTGCAAGAGCAAAGACTTCGCCTGTAGCCTGAGGATGATCAAAAAGATTACCTTCATAGGCCCTAATTTGAGATTGATTTAATTGGCCAAAGTAGGCCTTTCCGTGATGATTAAAACGAAGCCATTGAGCCATGATTAAGAATAAATAAATAAATTGAAAAGAGATAAATGGTCGGAATGAGAGGATTCGAACCTCCGACCCCCTCGTCCCGAACGAGGTGCGCTACCAGGCTGCGCTACATTCCGTGTTGCTGAGGATATTTTAGCTCGGCGGCTTAGGTTTGCCGATTTAATGAATAGGCACACAAGGCTCGCAAAGCCGTAGTCGCTTCATTTTCAGGAAAATTACGAATCGTTGCTAAGGCTAAATTGGCTTCACGCTCAGCGGCTTGATGGGTATATTCCAGCGCGCCGGATTCTTGTACTGCTTTTAAAATTTGACTAAAAACATCATCCGGTAGATCGGTGTTCTGCGTGATTGCTTCACGCACGAGTAAGCGCTCATCTTGGCTACCGTTCTCTAATAAAAAAATCAGCGGTAAGGTAGGCTTGCCTTCGCGTAAATCATCACCGGCATTTTTACCCATTTGCGCCGCATTGGCGGTGTAATCAAGCATGTCATCCATGAGCTGAAAAGCGGTACCAATATGACGCCCAAAAGCAGCCGCTAGTTCACGATCAATTTCTGAAGAACGGGCTAATAAGGCGCCTAACTCAGCTGATGCCTCAAATAGTTTTGCGGTTTTATAGCGAATGACTTGCAAATAGCTGGATTCACTAACTTCAGGGTCATTCATATTCAGTAGCTGTAATACCTCGCCCTCGGCAATCGTATTGGTAGCATCCGAGAGGATTTCCATGATGCGTAAATCATTCGGTGTGACCATCATTTGGAACGCGCGCGAATATAAAAAATCCCCAACTAGCACGCTGGCGGCATTACCAAACGCAGCATTTGCAGTTTCGCGGCCCCGGCGCAGGGTTGATTCATCGACAACATCATCATGCAACAGGGTAGCGGTATGAATAAATTCAACAACTGCGGCAATCTCAAGGGTATGTGGGGTATCTTGTCCATACGCTAAGGCTTTTGCAGTAAGCAAGAGTAGGGTAGGCCGAATGCGCTTACCTCCAGCTTGAATAATATAGCTAGAAATTTGGTCAATTAAGGCCACTTCGGAAGCGAGACGACGCTTAATTACCTCATCCAAAGCCTTTAAATCAGGGGCTATGGGGGCCAATATAGGGGCTAAGTCGATGTTTTTGACACTGTTTGTCATGCAGGATATAATAATCGGCTTGGCTAATCCACGGTGGATTAGTCGTAAAAGTAGTTAAAAGCAGTCTTAAATTGAGGTTTCTACCATGTACGCGGTCATAAAAACCGGTGGCAAACAGTATAAAGTTGCTGCTGGTGAAAAATTGAAAATAGAACAGATACCAGCGGATATCGGCAGCGAAATTACCCTCGACCAAGTTCTCGCCGTAGGCGAGGGTGCTTCACTCAAATTGGGTGATCCATTGGTTAATGGTGCCGCTGTGATGGCCACTGTCATCTCCCAGGGACGTCACGACAAAGTGACAATCTTCAAGATGCGTCGGCGCAAGCATTATCAAAAGCACCAAGGTCATCGCCAGAATTTCACTGAAATTCTGATTAACTCGATCAAAGCCTAATTAGGCAGAAGCTGTTCAGCAGGAGAAAGCACAATGGCACAAAAAAAAGGCGGCGGTTCAACACGTAACGGTCGCGATTCAGAATCGAAACGCTTAGGCGTAAAAGTATTTGGTGGCGAGCATATTAATGCGGGTAGCATCATCATTCGCCAGCGAGGCACCAAAGTACATCCTGGTATCAATGTTGGTATTGGTAAAGATCACACCTTATTTGCATTGATTAACGGCCAAGTGCAATTCAGTGTGAAGGGTGCATTGAATAAAGCACAAGTATCGGTTCTGCCACCTAAGGCCTAAATTTTTATTAGGCGCCTGGCTGAGACCGGTCTCATGGCAATTCGATGGTTGGCTTGAATTGAACTGAACCTATAACCCTCAGAAGCAGGCCTCGCAGAAAGCGAGGCCTTTTTTATTTATGAAATTTATTGATGAAGCCCGAATTGAAGTAATTGCTGGTAACGGTGGAGCTGGCAGTGCTTCAATGCGTCGCGAAAAATTCATTGAGTTTGGTGGCCCCGATGGCGGTGATGGTGGCCGTGGTGGGAGTGTCTACGCGATTGCTGATCGCAACATCAATACGCTCATCGATTACCGCTATGCTAAAACCCATTTAGCTAAAAATGGTGAGCCAGGACGTGGTGCCGATTGCTATGGCCGCGCTGGTGAAGACATTGAACTACGCATGCCCGTAGGCACCATCATTAGCGATTTTGAAACGGGCGAACCCATTGCAGATTTAACAACCCATGGTGAGCGCCTCTGTTTAGCCGAGGGTGGTGTAGGCGGCTGGGGAAATATCCATTTTAAAAGCAGCACTAATCGCGCCCCTCGCCAAAAAACCAACGGCAAAGAAGGTGATCGCAAAAAATTAAAACTGGAATTAAAGGTCTTGGCTGATGTCGGTTTGTTGGGCATGCCTAATGCTGGTAAATCAACCCTGATTACCGCTGTATCAAATGCGCGGCCCAAAATTGCCGACTATCCATTTACAACTTTACATCCCAATTTAGGGGTTGTACGCGTTGGGCAAGAGCGTAGTTTTGTGATTGCCGATATTCCCGGGTTAATTGAGGGTGCGGCAGAAGGTGCTGGTTTAGGGCACCGGTTTTTACGCCATCTTCAACGTACCGGGGTTTTATTGCACTTAATCGATATTGCGCCTTTCGATGAAGCAGTTGATAACGTTGCCGATGCTAAAGCTATTGTGAACGAATTGCGTAAATACGACGAAGCTTTATATGAAAAGCCCCGCTGGTTAGTTTTAAATAAAGTTGACATGCTTCCTGAAGTAGAACGAAAAAAAATCATCGCTGATTTTATTAAACGCTTTAAGTGGTCAGGCCCCGTCTTTGAAATTTCGGCGTTAACGGGTGAAGGTTGTGATCGCTTATGTTATGCCTTGCAAGATTATCTCGATTCCATCCGACGCGAACGTGATAAGTTAGAAGAACAAGCAGTTGATCCCCGTTATCAAGGCAACATTGATCTAGATAAGCCTTAAAAGTCAAGCCTCTGGAGTATTCAGGTAGATTAGAATTGAGATGAGAACCTTGCCATGACAGCGCAACTAATGAAACGCATCGTAGTAAAAGTGGGCTCTAGCCTAGTTACCAATAACGGTGAGGGTTTAGATCGTGCCGCAATTGAACAGTGGGCCGAGCAAGTGGCTACGCTCTTAAAGGCTGGTCATCAACTATTAATGGTAAGTTCCGGGGCAATTGCGGAGGGCATGCAGCGCTTGGCTTGGCGGGAGCGCCCAACTGCAATTCACCAACTGCAAGCCGCTGCAGCTGTTGGTCAAATGGGTTTAGTACAAATGTACGAAAGTAGCTTTGCCCGTTTTAATTTGCAAAGTGCACAAGTTTTATTAACCAATGCCGACCTTGACCATCCCGAGCGCCGAGCTAATGCGAAAGCAACTTTAGATACTTTACTGGGCCTAGGCGTCGTGCCTATCATTAATGAAAATGACACGGTAGTAACCGATGAAATTAAATTTGGCGATAATGATCATCTTGCCGGGTTGGTAGTTAATCTCATTCATGCAGATTTATTAATTATCCTTACTGACCAGGGCGGCTTATTTACAGCTGATCCGCGCCAAGATCAGGCAGCAACGTTAGTCACAGAGGCCAGCGCTGGAGATCCTCTACTAGAAAAAATGGCTGGCGGAGTTGGCAGTGCCATTAGTAAAGGCGGTATGCTGACCAAAATTTTAGCTGCTAAAACTGCTGCCCAAACTGGCGCCTCTACCGTGATTGCGTCTGGACATGAACCACAAGTACTCAATCAGATCGTAGCGGGTTTACCGATTGGCACCCTAATCAAGGCCGCTGGTTAAAAACGATGGGCATCCGCATTAGGCTTACCAGTAAATTTATTCGGCTGTAACGAATCGAGAATTAAGCTTTTATTTTTTACTTGCGATTTATTATTGCAAAATGCGCCTTGCGCTAGCGCCCCATGGTATCGATTCGCTTCATTATTTTTAATATCGGTCCAGGTTTTACGTTGATTCGCTTGCCAAATTGAGCTGGCATTGAGGGTGGCGTATAAAGCAAACTGAAACGTTTCGCAGCGAATCCCTTCAAAATTTACCTGTTGACCACCGCTTGGACTGGTAATGACAAGCACATAGCGGGTTACGCCATCAGGATCAAGGCGAATTGAATCAGGATCAATGGCAAATTTAAAAACAGAGTGTTGCGAAACATGAAAAGGAATTAGATTCGCTGTAGCGGGCGGCTTAGTAGGCAGTGGCACAACCGTATCTTCTTTAAAGATCTTTGGTGCAAAGGGATCTTCATAGGCATCCGGTGTAGTGCCGGCACACGCCGTAAGGATGAAAGTAATTAGTAAGGCAAGCGGCCAGCCCAGTCTTGTCAGCTGCCGGTTTATCGGTGCCGCTAAGGGTAATTTATTGGGCTGAATCAAGATCGGCCGCCTTCTTGTGGGGTGATGGAGATTCAAGGGGTGCCCCCCAATTTGCATCCTGCATGCGCATGCCACTAGTAATGAAGCGCGCTAGCTCTGACAGCGCTAGTTGATAGACTTCTCGTTTGAAATCAATCACCGTTGCTAATTCAATCCAGTAGGGATGCCAACGCCAAGCATCAAATTCAGGATGGTCCGAAGCGCGCAAATGAATATCGCTATCTAAGCCTGTTAAGCGCAGCAAGAACCAAATTTGTTTTTGTCCGCGGTAGGCTGTGCGATGCGGTCGGGACGCATTTTGGCGGCGCAAAAATGCCTCGGGCACTTCGTAACGAAGCCAATCCCTAGTACGCCCAACAATTTGGACGTGTTCTGGTAGCAAGCCAACCTCTTCGTGCAATTCGCGGAACATGGCCTGCTCAGGACTTTCGCCATATTGAATCCCGCCCTGCGGGAACTGCCACGAATGCTGCCCAACGCGTTTTCCCCAGAAAACCTCGTTATGGCCGTTAAGGAGGACAATGCCGACATTGGGTCTATACCCTTCACGGTCGAGCATGATGGTGCCCCGAATCCTTTAAAATCAATGATTTGATTATATCCATACATGAAAGCATCTCAGTCATTTCTCGTCACACTTAAAGAAGCGCCCGCCGACGCTGAAGTTGTTTCTCATCAACTGATGGTGCGGGCCGGCTTAATACGCAAGCTAAGCGCTGGCATTTATTCTTATTTGCCGTTCGGTTTAAGGGTGATTCGCAAAGTCGAAAATATCATTCGTGAAGAAATGAACCGGGCGGGTGCAATTGAATTGCTAATGCCTGTGGTACAGCCTGCGGAATTGTGGCAAGAAACTGGTCGCTGGGAAAAAATGGGCCCAGAGCTCTTGCGCATTCAAGATCGCCATCAACGCGATTTTATTATTCAACCCACCTCTGAAGAGGTGATTACGGATTTGGCCCGCGCAGAAATTAAAAGTTATAAGCAGTTGCCAATTAACTTTTATCAAATTCAAACGAAATTTCGCGATGAACGTCGCCCACGTTTTGGCATTATGCGTGGCCGCGAGTTCACTATGAAAGACGCTTACTCGTTTGATCGCGATACCGCTGGATTAAAGCAGTCTTATCAGATTATGTTTGATGCCTACACCCGTATCTTCATGCGCATGGGTTTGCAGTTTCGCGCAGTAACGGCCGATAATGGCGCGATTGGCGGTTCTGGCAGTCAAGAGTTTCATGTGATTGCTGATACCGGAGAAGACGCGATCGTTTACTGTCCCGACTCAGATTACGCCGCAAATTTAGAAGCTGCCGAGTCACTAGCGTTAAATCCTCAGGGAGGCATACCCAGTGCAGCCTTAGAGAAAGTAGCCACTCCAGAACAAACTCAGTGCGATAAGGTGGCACAATTTTTAGGCTTGCCACTACAACAAACAGTGAAATCTTTATTGTTAGCTGCAGATCAGGCAGAAGGCCCACCTAATTTATTTATGCTGCTACTGCGTGGCGATCATGAGCTCAATGAAGTGAAAGCGAGTAAGGTGCCAGGCTTAGAGGCTTTCCGTTTTGCTACCGAGGCCGAAGTGCTTGCTGCCTGTGGCTCACTCCCTGGCTACATTGGCCCCCTTGGTCTAAAGTTGCCAGTAACCATCGTGGTTGATCGCACCGTTGCCAATATGACTGATTTTGTCTGTGGCGCAAATGATGCTGGGTACCATTTTAAAGGCGTCAATTGGGCGCGCGATCTACCTCTGCCTAGAGTCTTCGATTTACGCAATGCGCGTGTCGGTGATCCTTCACCCGATGGCAAGGGCACGGTAGATATTTGCCGCGGAATTGAAGTGGGTCATGTATTTATGTTGGGAACGCGCTACTCTGAAGCAATGAAGTGCACCTATCTTGATGCGCAAGGTAAAGCCCAGCCTTTGGTGATGGGGTGTTACGGTATTGGTGTTACGCGTTTATTGGGCGCCGCAATCGAGCAAGGCCATGATGAACGCGGGATTATTTGGCCGGTATCAATGGCGCCGTTTGAAGTTGTGATTTGCCCAATGAATTACGATCGATCTGAATTAGTGCGTGCAGCAGCTGATAATTTGTATGCTGAATTACTTGCGGCAGGTGTCGACGTCGTTTTGGATGATCGTGGTGAGCGACCAGGCGCGATGTTTGCCGACTGGGAATTAATTGGCGTGCCATTTCGCGTCGTCGTTGGAGAGCGCGGTCTGAAAGACGCGCAGATTGAATTTCAGGGGCGGCTTGATACTGAAGCGCAACTAGTGCCGTTGGCAAAAATTAAGGAATATATTATTACGACGCTAAGCGCGGCAAAAAATAAGATTGTTCACGGCATTGCGTAGTTTATTTTTTAAATAAACCGCCTAAGCCTTTAGCTGCTCCGCGTGCAGCCATTGAGCCCATCATGCGAGCCATTTTGCCGCCTTTAAATTGTTTCATCATGGTTTGCATTTGTTCAAATTGGGCTAAGAGGCGATTGACTTCTTGAACTTGCACCCCAGCACCAGTAGCGATCCGCCTTTTTCTGCTGGCTTTGAGTAACTCTGGCTTCGTGCGTTCTTTGAGAGTCATGCTATCGATAATGCCTTGCATGCGTTTTATTTGTGCATCGGCTTGCCCCACATTCGCTTTGTTAGCTGCTTGCGTGACATGACTTGGCAGCTTATCCATCATCTTGGCCATGCCACCCATCTGTTGCATTTGACTAATTTGGGCGCGGAAGTCGCTTAAATCAAAACCACCTTTTTGAATTTTGCTGGCGAGCTTTTCTGCCTTAGCAATATCAACATGCTCTTGTGCTTGCTCAACTAAGGCCAGAATATCGCCCATGCCAAGAATGCGATTTGCCATGCGCGCTGCATCAAATGGCTCGAGACCATCCATTTTTTCAGCAACGCCAATAAATTTGAGCGGCACCCCAGTAACTCCTCGTACTGAGAGTGCAGCTCCACCGCGAGCATCACCATCCAGCTTAGTCAAAATGACACCTGTGAGTGGTAACGCCTCGTGAAAGGCCTTGGCCGTATTTACGGCATCTTGACCCAGCATGGCATCAACGACAAAAAGGGTTTCAATCGGTTTAAGTTGAGCATGTAAAGTACTAATTTCTGCCATCAGCTCGGCATCAATACCTAAGCGCCCAGCAGTATCAACAATTAGTACATCAAAGTAATGCCGTTTAGCCCAATCAAGTGCAGCTAAGGCAATGGCTTCAGGACGTTGCTCGATATTACTAGGGAAAAATTCGACACCAACTTGAGTACTAATCGTTTGTAGTTGCTCAATTGCCGCAGGACGATAAATGTCGCAAGAAACAGTGAGTACCTTTTTTTTCTTTTTTTCATGCAACCATTTAGCCAATTTACCGACCGAAGTAGTTTTACCTGCACCCTGCAGACCCGCCATCAAAATCACTGCTGGGGGTTGGGTGGCTAAATTCAGTTCGCCACTGTCATGTAAATTACCCTGCATTGCTTTGGTCAGTTCACGTTGCACAACGCCGACCAGTGCTTGTCCAGGACTTAGACTGCTTATCACTGTTTCACCTAAGGCCTGCTGTTTAATTTGCTCAAGTAGGGTTTTGACAACCGGCAGGGCTACATCAGCCTCTAGCAGGGCTAAGCGGATTTCCCGTAGCATTTCAGCAGTATTACTTTCCGTCAGGCGCGCCTGCCCCCGCATGGTTTTAACAACACGGGAAAGACGATCGGTGAGGTTGTTGAGCATTTATCGATTAGACTTTAGTTATGTCGATTTTAGATTACCCCAGCAGCGCATGGCTGCCATCCTTACTTTATCTTGGTTTGCTGGCGGTTTTAAGCTGGCGGCCGCGCGCTCGTCCAGAAACACTGGCTTTTACCTTATTAGTGCAAACCTTAATTCTGTTAAGTCTCATGATTCAAGGGATTTATTTGCATGATTCTGTCTTTACACCTGAGGGTTTTATTTTTGGTTTTGCGCAAGACCTTTCCTTAATGGCTTGGGTTGGGCTCCTATTTTATTGGTTGCAAAGTTGGTATATGCCCATCGCAAGTCTGCGCTTAATGGTGTTGGTCTTTGCCATGCTGTGTGCATTTTTGCCTATATTGTTTCCTGGAACCTTGATTTCACCAAGAGCGGTGGCCGATCCCTGGTTTAAAGCGCATTTTATCGTGGCCACGATAGCTGTTGGCCTGCTGACTTTAGCGGCCATGATGGCAGTGCTGATGGAGGTACAAGATCGGGCCTTACGACGCACCCTTGCTTATGCACCGGATAGTCGCTTGGCGCACTGGTTAGAAGGCTTGCCGCCTTTATTAACCATGGAAAAATTACTCTTCAACTTGATTTATTTTGGTTTTGCATTATTAAGTTTGACGATTTTCTCGGGTATCTTTTTTTCTGAAACCTTATTTGGTAAGCCGGTGGTATTCGATCACAAAACGATTTTTGCCTTTGCCTCGTGGCTGCTATTTGGCGGTTTAATTGTGGCGCGTTTACGGGTTGGCCTCAGAGGTCGATCGGCATTGCGTTGGGTATTATGGGGTTTTGCGGCACTCCTCTTGGCCTATGTAGGCAGCCGCTTTGTCCTCGAAGTTATTTTGCATCGGCTTTAGCACTGTGTTGAAATGGGTTCTTCTCGGCGCTTTAGCGGCACTGTTTTATTTTTGGTTGAAGAGACCGAAAATAACGTTCTCCCCTTTTGCAACTCAACCCCGTATTTCTGAGCCGCTGCAAATCGTACCCTGCGCCTATTGTGGGGTGCATTTGCCTGCACAAGATTGCCTGCTGCATGACGAGCGCTTCTATTGTTGTCAAGCGCACGCCAATGCGCTTGACCCAGCGGGCTGGTATGGGCAGGCAAACTGGCGACCTTCACCGAATTTTGATAGTCGACCCGACGGCATGCAACCCGAGTTAGTCTTACTTCACCATATCAGTTTGCCCCCAGGGCAATTTGGTCAAAATCACATTAGTGATTTTTTTCAAAATAAACTTGATCAAGCGGCTCATCCTTATTTTGCTGAGATTGCGGGACAGAAAGTGTCAAGCCATTTTCTGATTGAGCGCAATGGCTTGATCACCCAATTTGTTTCAGCACAAAAACGCGCTTGGCACGCGGGCGTATCCAATTTTTTTGGGCGTGAGCAATGTAATGATTTTGCAATTGGCGTCGAGTTAGAGGGCGATGGCGAAACCAGCTTTACTAATGCACAATATGTTGCTTTAGCACAACTGCTTAAAGTGCTTGCTGGGGTTTATGCAAATTTACGCTTTGCAGGCCATAGCGACGTTGCACCAACACGCAAAGCAGATCCTGGGATTCATTTTGATTGGCAGCGACTGCAAAGGGAAAATCATTTGCAGCCAGATCAGCTTCCATTTGGTCTAGAGTTTCGAGCCTAATTACAGCATATGTTTAGATGTATGTGAGCGCTTGCTCACATAAAAAATACTATCAGCTAGACCCAGCAAAGTATGCGCGACCTAAGGAAAACCCTGATAAAAAATTGTCAGAAAAAGCTTATCAAAGATACAATAATTCCCTATACTTAGTGGCAATAAGTGCTCAAAACACTAGATCTAGTATTTTGAGTAACTGACGCAGACGGCTTTAGCAATCCCATTTTTATTGAATTTAACCCTTTTTTACCCTATTAGAGTCTAGGAGTTCTATGTCTTACGCAAACCCACAAGCGGCCGGTTTGGCTTCAAATACCCAAACCACTGGCCTTAATCCTGGGGCTCCAATCAGCCAAACACCCTCAGCAGGCTTTATGGCAGGTGGGGTTGGCGCGGGTCAAACGACCCAATTATCTGATTACAAAATTATTCGGCGCAATGGTTCAGTAGTGGCTTTTGAGCCATCCAAAATCGCTATCGCGGTTACCAAAGCATTTTTAGCGGTTAACGGTGGTCAGGGGGCAGCTTCCGCAAGGGTTCGCGAGCAAGTTGAGCAATTAACCAGTGTTGTTGTGCGCGCATTATTGCGCAGCCGCCCGAATGGCGGCACATTTCATATAGAAGATATTCAAGATCAGGTTGAGCTGGCATTGATGCGCAGTGGCGAGCACAATGTTGCTCGCTCTTATGTCCTATATCGTGAAAAGCGCAATCAAGAGCGTGTCTCGCAACAGGTTTTATCGATCGAGGCGAAAGGCCAAGAAGAACAAGCAAAACCGCTATTACAAGTCATGGACGAGGGGGTTTCACGACCTTTGGATATGGGTGCTTTACGCACGATTATTGAAGCTGCCTGCGAGGGCCTCGGTAATCATATTGATGCTAGCCCAATCATTACTGAAACAATTAAAAACTTATACGATGGTGTGCCGTTAACGCAAGTTTATGATTCGGCAATTTTGGCTTCCCGTACTTTAATTGAAAAAGATCCAGCATATAGCCCAGTAACTGCGCGTATCTTAATGCACGTAATTCGTAAAGAAATTTTAGGGCGCGAAGTATTGCAAGGGGATATGCAAGCAGAGTACCCAAATTATTTCCCTAAGTACATTCGCCAGGGTATTGATGCAGAGTTGCTTGATCCCCGTTTAATGGAGTATGACCTAACCCGCTTATCGGCAGCGCTAAATGCAGATCGCGATTTGCAATTTAACTATCTAGGTTTGCAAACGTTGTATGACCGCTATTTTTTACATATTGAAGATCATCGGATTGAAATGCCGCAAGCATTTTTTATGCGTGTCGCAATGGGTTTAGCCCTCAATGAATTAGATCGCGAACGCCGAGCGATCGAATTTTACGAAATTCTCTCCACCTTTGATTTCATGTCGAGTACGCCGACATTGTTTAATTCGGCAACGACGCGCCCCCAATTATCGAGCTGCTACCTCACTACGGTAGATGATGACTTGGATGGTATTTATGAAGCACTTAAAGAAAATGCCCTGCTCTCCAAGTTTGCTGGTGGCTTAGGTAACGATTGGACTAATGTGCGCGCTCTTGGCAGTCATATTAAAGGCACCAATGGTAAGTCACAAGGCGTAGTGCCATTTTTGAAGGTAGTGAACGATACTGCAGTCGCAGTTAATCAAGGTGGCAAGCGCAAAGGCGCGGTCTGCGCTTATTTAGAAACTTGGCATTTAGATATTGAAGAGTTTTTAGAGTTACGCAAAAATACGGGTGATGATCGCCGTCGTACGCACGACATGAATACGTCGAATTGGATTCCTGATTTATTTATGAAACGGGTGATGGAGAATGGCGATTGGACTTTATTCTCACCGTCCAATACTCCCGATTTACATGATAAATTTGGCAAAGCATTTGAAGTTGCGTATGTTGCCTATGAGCAAAAAGCCGAACGTGGCGAGCTCAAGCCAAGTCGTAAAATTCCTGCGCAACAACTTTGGCGCAAGATGTTGGGCATGCTGTTTGAAACTGGACACCCCTGGATTACGTTTAAAGATCCTTGTAATATTCGTAGCCCCCAGCAGCATATTGGCGTGGTGCATTCATCGAATTTGTGTACTGAGATTACCCTCAACACGAATGAGACTGAAATTGCGGTCTGTAACTTAGGCTCGGTAAACTTAACCGCTCATATGACTAGCGATGCGAACGGCAAAATGGTTTTAGACCATGCCAAGCTACAAAAAACGATTCGTACCGCAATGCGCATGTTGGATAACGTTATCGATATTAACTACTATGCAGTCGCTAAAGCGCGTAATTCAAATTTAAAGCATCGTCCAGTCGGCTTGGGCATTATGGGTTTTCAAGACTGTTTGCATATGCAGCGCATTCCCTATGCTAGCGAGCAGGCCGTAGAATTTGCTGATAGCTCGATGGAGGCGGTCTGTTACTACGCCTACCAAGCATCGAGTGAGTTAGCTGAAGAGCGGGGCACCTACAGCACCTATACCGGTTCTTTATGGGATCGCGGCATTCTGCCGCAAGACTCAGTGCAGTTGCTGGCTGAAGAGCGGGGTGGATATGTTGAAGTGAACATGTCGTCTACGCTGAACTGGGATGGTCTGCGGAGCAAAATTAAGCAGCATGGCATGCGCAACTCAAACTGTGTGGCAATTGCCCCAACCGCAACCATTTCTAACATTATTGGAGTTTCGGCTTGCATTGAGCCCACTTTCCAAAATTTGTTTGTGAAGTCGAATTTATCGGGCGAATTTACCGTTGTAAATGAGTACTTAGTGCGCGACTTAAAAGATCGTGGTTTGTGGGATGAGGTCATGATTGCCGATTTGAAATATTTTGATGGCACGCTCTCAAAAATTGATCGCGTTCCCCAAGATTTACGCGATTTATATGCCACCGCTTTTGAAGTCGAGCCCAGCTGGTTAGTTGAAGCTGCATCACGTCGTCAAAAATGGATTGATCAAGCGCAATCGCTCAATATCTATATGGGTGGTGCTTCGGGCAAGAAACTCGATGACACCTATAAGTTAGCTTGGTTACGCGGCCTGAAAACCACCTATTACTTGCGTACCATGGCCGCAACACACGTGGAAAAATCGACAGTGGCTAGTGGCCAACTCAATTCTGTTTCGAGTGGCGGTGGCGTGGCCGGTACGGATGCGGCAGCGAGTGCTGCTGGCATTGTTACGGATGGCCCGGCTTGCACAATGCGTCCGGGTGACGCAGGATTTGATGAATGTGAAGCTTGTCAGTAAGCGCTGCTTATAACAAGCAAGAATGGATTAAGGAGAAGAATATGTTGAATTGGGAAGAGGATGTTGCGCCAGCACTAGCTAAAGCGGGTTTGGCCCCTCAGCCAGCAGTAGTTGAGGTAAAGCGGATCGAGCCCCAACCCCTGCGCGCTGATGAGGATGCCATTGCGACGCCACAGCCTGCTAGCGCGCATAGCCCAGCAAAGGATGATGCGGTTGCACGGCGGGTGAATGTGGCTGATAAACGGGTGATTAATGGCACAACCGATGTCAATCAGCTTGTGCCATTTAAATATAAATGGGCTTGGGAAAAATATTTAGCTGGCTGCGCCAATCATTGGATGCCGCAAGAGATCAATATGAACCGCGATATTGCGCTTTGGAAAGATCCCAATGGTCTAACCGACGATGAGCGCAGAATTATTATGCGTAATTTAGGTTTTTTTACTACCGCAGATTCTTTAGCTGCTAACAATATAGTGTTGGGCACCTATCGCCAAATTACTGCGCCCGAATGCCGCCAATATCTTTTGCGTCAAGCGTTTGAAGAGGCTATTCATACTCATGCCTACCAATATATTGTGGAATCACTGGGCTTAGATCAGGGCGAAATTTTTAATGCTTACAACGAAATTGCCTCTATTCGTGACAAAGATGAGTTCTTAATTCCCTATATTCACGTCCTAACTGATCCTGCATTTAAGACTGGAACATTAGAAAACGACCAAAAATTGCTCCGTTCCTTAATCGTTTTTGCTTGCGTAATGGAAGGATTATTCTTTTATGTTGGTTTTACGCAAATACTTGCAATGGGTCGTCAAAACAAAATGACGGGTGCTGCTGAGCAGTATCAATACATCTTGCGCGATGAGTCAATGCATTGTAATTTTGGTATCGATTTGATTAATCAAATTAAGCTGGAGAACCCGCAGTTATGGACTTCCGCGTTCAAAGACGAGATTAAAACCATCTTCGAAAAAGCGGTTGAATTAGAGTACCGATATGCCGAAGATACGATGCCAAGAGGGGTGCTTGGATTGAACGCACCGATGTTCAAAGGCTACCTTCGATACATCTGTAATCGTCGTTGTATGCAAATAGGACTTGACTCTATGTTCCCAAATGAAGAGAATCCATTTCCATGGATGTCAGAAATGATTGATCTGAAAAAAGAACGTAACTTTTTTGAGACCCGCGTTATTGAGTACCAAACTGGTGGTGCGCTGAATTGGGAGTAAGTTTTTAATTGTTGTGAGCGGACTTATCAGCTGAATAGGAGATTAGCCTGTTGAATAGTTTTAGTAGTCGATATTTGAGCCAAACAGAATTCCGAAAACCCTTTCAACAGGGTGCGCGGAAGGCTCTTCCCCTTTTCTCCAACCTATTTAAAAAGCCGTTATCTGCAAGGATTACGGCTTTTTTTCCAAGATTCATTAGCGTGCAGCATTGTGTATTAGGCCGCACGCCGATGAATGGCTCGCTCGTTTGTGTTGCTGCGCCGCAAGGCAAAGCATTACTAAATGGTCGGGTCTTCTTAATCGGTAGTTTGTTTTAATCTTCATTGAAGGAGTAATACTATGGCCATGGCCAAGAAAAAACCTGCTGCAAAGAAAAAAGTAGCTGCTAAGAAGCGCCCAGCTGCAAAGAAAAAAGTAGCTGCTAAGAAGCGCCCAGCCGCTAAAAAGCGTCCTGCCGCTAAAAAGCGCCCAGCCGCTAAAAAGCGTCCTGCCGCTAAAAAAGCTGCTAAGAAAAAGCCTGCTAAAAAAGCTGCTAAGAAGAAAGTTGCAAAAAAAAAGTAACTAAAAAACCTGCCGCCAAGAAGAAAGCGGGCTCAGCAGCAAAAAAGCCCGCGGCTAAAGCAGCCGCAGCCTCGACGCAAACTGCGTTAAATCCTGCAGCCGCATGGCCCTTCCCAACCGGTAGCCGTCCTTAAGTTTCGAGTTTTCTGACGCTCATGGACGTATAGTTGCTTGGTGGGGTCCTTCGGGACCCCTTTTTATTGGGTAAATCGCCGCTAATTAATAACGATACCCAAAGGCTTGGACAAACTGGTCAGCAATTTCAGCGGTAGTTGGCTGATGGTTTTGCGGACCTTGATGGGCAATTTTGATTGATCCCATGAGGCTGGCCAAATTGCCGGTCGTTTTCCAATCCATGCCTTGATTGATGCCGTAGAGTAAGCCTGCGCGAAACGCATCGCCACAACCCGTTGGGTCAATTAGCGCTGCTGCTGTTACTACGGGAATTTCCAATTGCTTACCCGCGTTATAAATGGTTGCTCCCGCAGACCCTTTGGTCACAATTAACGCTTGCACGCGTTCAGCCAGTTGCGCCAAAGACATCCCCGTGCGTTGCGCCAGCATCTCGGCCTCATAGTCATTCACCGCTAAATAACTAGCTAGGGCCGTGAGCTCTAGTAACTCTTTCCCATTAAACATCGGTAAACCTTGGCCAGGGTCAAAGATAAACGGAATTTCTGCCGCTGCTAATTGGTGGCAATGCTCCCACATACCTTGCCGACCATCCGGAGCAACGATACCTAAAGTAGGTAACGGTTTTTTTGCGCGCTTACATTCCTCTAAGACCTGTGCCACTAAATTGAGGTGGGAATCATTCATGGCGCCAGGGTGAAAGGCAGTGATTTGATTATTGGCTAAATCAGTGGTGATCATCGCTTGCGCGGTAAATGCCTCTGGTATTTGGCGGATATGGGTGATGTCAATTTGGAGTCGACTTAAGCGCTCAAGGTAAGGCTTAGCATCACTACCAACGGCAGCCATGATGATGGGTTCGCCGTTCAATAATTTTAGGTTATAGGCAATATTGCCGGCACAACCACCAAATTCGCGGCGCATTTTTGGCACCAGAAAGGCCACATTCAAAATATGAATTTGATCCGGGAGAATTTGCTCCTGAAAGCGACCTTCAAAGTTCATGATGGTGTCATAAGCCACCGAACCGCAAATCAAACTAGCCATGTTGTACTTTCCAAATAAAGAAGAGGTAAAAATTAAGGATACACAATGCGTAAGCGATAACCAGCAGCTTGAGCTGGTAATTTCAGGGGTAAAGCACAACTAACCTTCAAGCCAGCTGACGCTCCCGTTTGTAAATAATTGGTATGGTCAGTTTGAAACTGAGTTGGTAGCCATGCCGCGGGAGGTAATTCAATTCGACTCAGGGTATTTTCTGCCGTATCACTGATCGTAAGCTCCACATTGGGCCACGCTACAGGCAATAACAATCGATTTTGTAATTCAAAAGACAAAATAGAGGCGATCTCAGCCTCTTTAGAGACATTATTTTTATTTTCCATGCCCAAGCTAGCCGAATCGATCTTCCACGCCTCAAGCGCCTTAATCGGTGCTTCCTTGCAACTGAGGAATTTGCACAGGAGCATATTTACTTTTAATGCGGCAGTAAAAGTGGCATTTGTCAGCGGATTTATTTTTTCGTCAACTTGTGGCGCAAGTGAGCGAAGTAGGGGCGCTCTAAATAAATGATTACCGCCGACGAGCAAAATCAACACCAGCAAGCTACTCAGAAATACATAGCGAGGCCAAACTTTTTTAGGGGAGCGCTTTGGCGATCTAGACTCAGTCGGGACTAATTTCGCTGGCAAGATCCCATGCATACAAACCCAACCTTCACTTTCACCCACCACTGTGAGATTTAGCCACTGGCCATAGGTTGCTGAGATTTCGGCGGCCTGCCGCGCTAAGATGCCAGAGAGAATAAGGTGTCCTCCTGGACGCAAACGACTGATGAGTAGTGGCGCCAGCACTTGCAGGGGATTGGCTAAGATATTTGCCATCACAATATCAAATTGCGCTGGCGCAACCCTGCTTGCACTATCGGGTAAGACAAAATCAACTGCTTCGTGGTTTATTTCGGCATTACTTGTTGCAGCAATGATGGCTTGGGGGTCAATATCAACCCCGAGCACCGGTTCGCAACCCAATTTTTTTGCTGCAATGGCCAAAATGCCGGAGCCGCAACCGTAATCCAAGAGACTACGGTGATGTAAATTAAATTGACTTTCTAGCCACTGCAAACAGAGTCGTGTGGTCGGATGACTGCCAGTGCCAAAGGCGAGGCCAGGATCGAGGGCCAAGCAAATTGCGCTTGGATCAATGGGTGTTTCATGCCAAGACGGCACAATCCAAATGCGCTGACCAATTTGAATCGGTTCAAATTGACTTTGGGTGAGGCGCACCCAATCTTGTTCGGCAACCATTTTTACTTGGGGTGGCGCTAAGGTAAAACCCGCGGCAGTTAAAGCGTTCAAGATGGCCGCTAGTTCATCACTCTCATCATCAGGCAGGGGACAAAAGAGCGCGGTAACCGTGGAGCGTTCCCATGCTTGCAGATCTGGGGCTAGGCCAGGCTCGCCATAAAGCGGACTTTCATCGTAACCCCCGGCGCTTGCATCTTCAACCGTAACCGAGAGAGCCCCTAATTCAAGTAAGGCATCTCCTAGGGGTTCAGCAATTTCAGCTGACACCATGAAAATAAGTTCACGATAAGACACGATTAACTTTTGCCGCGGCTTGCCGCTTGTTCCTCAAGGCGATGTTCTAAATAATGAATGCTCGTCCCACCTTCAACAAAATTGGGATCTAGCATGAGCTCGCGGTGGAGGGGGACATTCGTTTGAATTCCATCAATGACCATTTCTGATAAGGCAATGCGCATCCGCCGAATAGCCTGCTCGCGGGTTTTGCCATAAGAAATTAACTTGCCAATCATGGAATCATAATTTGGCGGCACGACATAACCGCTATAAGCATGAGAATCTACACGAATACCAGGCCCACCTGGCATATGCCACGACAAAATTCGCCCTGGGCTGGGCGTAAATTTAAAGGGATCTTCAGCGTTCAGACGGCATTCAATGGCGTGACCTTGAAAGACAATATCTTTTTGACGGAAGGCTAATTTGAGGCCAGCGGCAATGCGGATTTGTTCTTGCACAATATCTATACCCGTAATCATTTCGGTTACAGGATGCTCCACTTGCACCCGGGTATTCATTTCTATAAAAAAGAATTCACCGTTTTCATATAAGAATTCAAAGGTACCCGCGCCACGGTAACCCATTTTTTTGCAAGCCTCAGCACACCGCTCACCAATTTTTGCGATCAAGCGGCGATCAATTCCAGGGGCCGGCGCTTCCTCGAGAATTTTTTGGTGGCGTCGCTGCATGGAGCAGTCGCGTTCACCTAACCAAACTGCATTACCGTAGCTATCGGATAAAACCTGAATTTCAATATGCCGTGGTTTCTCGAGAAATTTTTCAAGATAGACTTCGGGATTACCGAAAGCCCTTCCCGCTTCTTCACGGGTCATATTAACGGCATTAATGAGCGCTGCCTCGGTGTGGACAACCCGCATACCTCGACCACCACCGCCGCCTGCAGCTTTAATAATGACGGGATACCCAACGCGCTTAGCAGTAGCAATAATTTCTTTTGGATTTTCGGGTAGGGCACCCTCTGAACCTGGAACACAGGGTACGCCTGCTTTAATCATGGCTCGTTTAGCCGAGACTTTATCGCCCATCAGGCGAATCGTTTCAGGCCGAGGGCCAATAAATGCAAAGCCTGATTTTTCAACCCGCTCGGCGAAGTCGGCATTTTCAGAAAGAAAGCCATAGCCAGGATGGATTGCTTCAGCATCAGTTACTTCAGCTGCAGAAATAATGGCCGGCATATTCAGGTAACTTAAAGGCGAAGGCGCAGGCCCGATGCATACCGCTTCATCAGCTAACTTGACGTACTTCGCTTCTTTATCTGCAACCGAGTAGACTACTACCGTTTTAATGCCCAGTTCGCGACAGGCGCGTTGAATGCGCAGCGCAATCTCACCTCGATTGGCAATCAAAATTTTGTCAAACATATGCGTTTCGGAAAAGTAAATTAGACAATTACAAAGAGGGGCTGGTCATACTCAACCCCTTGGCCGTTTTCGCACAAAATTTGCTTGATGACACCAGCAGTCTCGGCTTCAATCTCATTTAACAACTTCATCGCCTCAATAATGCAGAGGGTTTGACCAACAGTAACGGCATCACCGACTTGCACAAAATTCGGCGATTCTGGATTTGGTGCGCGGTAAAAAGTGCCCACCATCGGTGAGCGGGCAATGACGCCTTCAGCCGCGGGCGGATCTTCTTCGAGGGCTTTACCCTGATTTACATCGGCAGCTGCGCTCGCAAGCGGATTGGGGCTCACTGCGGGCGCATGTAAATTTAAGCTGCTGGTGGCATGACTAAGATTGTGTGTGCCAGATGCATGGGCATCGCGGGTATTCACAATTCGTACACGGTCTTCACCTTCATTCACTTCGAGCTCGGAAATACCTGAATCGGCAACGAGATCGATTAAGGTTTTGAGTTTTCTTAAGTCCATAGCCATTTACTTTCTGCTTACTGAATGAAGCTGTAGGGAGATTGAACGACTGCGCGGGATGATGGTTTTTTAAGGGACATATAGGCTTGCAATGGGCCGATCAACTTATTGCGCAGGCGCCTGCAGTTGCTGCTGGGCTGCCCTAAGGGCCAATTCATAGCCAAGTGGGCCCAGTCCACAGATAACGCCGGTTGCCAGATCCGATAAATAAGAATGCTTGCGGAAAGCTTCACGTTGATGAATATTCGACAAATGCACTTCAATAAAGGGGATCGCTACGCCCGCCAAGGCATCCCGCAACGCAACACTAGTATGGGTGAAGCCGCCTGGATTAATCAAAATAAAGTCGACACCATCGGCCTTGGCTTTTTGAATGCAATCAATTAGCTCACCTTCATGGTTACTTTGATAGGTTTGCAACTCAATACCAGCCGCCTGAGCAATTAAATTCAGCTCAGCATGAATCTCAGGTAAAGTTTTTGAGCCATAAATACCAGGCTCGCGGGTGCCGAGTAAATTGAGGTTAGGACCCTGAATAACGAGAATTAATGGTTTTTTCGGCATAAATAACAACTTTTAAGTGCAATTAAAGATAAAAAGGTAGGAAAGCCAGTTTTACCATCGTTAAAGTATACCCGTTTGAGCACTTAAAAATAGTAAAGTTCCAAATAAAAACCCCGCCTATCTAAGGCTGAGGAATCATTTCTGAAAATGAATGCATGGCTTAGTAAGGACTAAGTTAGGCTAACTTTTGTTAAATAGCCTTTAAAATGACACTTTTTAGCTCATCTGCGTCTATCTTGCCTAATTTTCGGTAGATGATCTGTCCTTTTGCGTCGATAATGACAGTAAAAGGCAGCGCGCCCTGACTATTACCTAAAGTCTTACCAATTTGACTACCCTCCAGGCCGCCAATCACGATGGGATAGGAAACTGGAGTTTTCAGTAAAAATTCGCGGATATTGCTTGGTGAGTCAATGCCAACACCAATAAAAATCACTGGCTTTGACGTTAAGTCCCTACTCAGTTGGTCTAAGGCCGGCATTTCGGCAACACAAGGCGGACACCAAGAGGCCCAAAAATTCACGAGGACTAGACGATTTTGCCAAATCGCGGGGTTTAATGTTTGTCCATCCGGCTTGACCCACTCCTGCTGGAAAAATTGTTGCGCACTCGGGTCACCACTTAAGCGGTTTTTTGCTAGCCAGTGCGAAATTCCAATGCCGGCGAAAAGGGCAATAATGGCAATCAGGGCCACACTTAGCCATTGTTTTCGATTCATTCTTTGACTCACACCAACACTCCTTAGCTAAAATTCAGTAATGCATATTCATATCTTAGGCATTTGCGGTACTTTCATGGGCGGTATTGCTGCAATTGCTAGACAGTGCGGACACCAAGTCACTGGATGTGACGCCAATGTCTACCCGCCGATGAGTACACAACTAGAAGCCCAAGGGATCAAATTAATTGAAGGATACTCCCCCGATCAATTATTGCAGCTTGAATCAAAGCCCGATTTATTTGTAATTGGTAATGTGGTTTCCCGTGGCAATCCGCTGATGGAGTCCATCATGGATCAGGGGCTTCCCTATACCTCTGGCCCGCAATGGTTGGGAGAGCAAGTACTAACGGGACAACATGTCTTGGCGGTAGCAGGGACTCACGGTAAAACCACAACTGCCGCCATGCTTGCTTGGATATTAGAGTGCAACGGCCGGGAGCCAGGCTATTTAATTGGTGGGGTGCCCCTTAATTTTTCAGTGTCGGCGCGCTTAGGGGCGGGCCAATATTTTGTCATTGAGGCCGACGAATACGATACGGCGTTTTTTGATAAGCGCAGTAAATTTGTGCATTACCGTCCGCGCACAGCCTTGCTCAATAATTTGGAATTTGATCACGCTGATATTTTTAGTGACTTAGCGGCGATTGAAAACCAATTTCATCACTTAGTGAGAACTGTCCCGAGTAATGGATTAATTGTGGTAAATGCCGGCGAGCCAGCATTAGAGCGAGTTTTGCAACGTGGTGCTTGGTCGGCAGTAGAGGGATTTAGCAGCGATAAAAAGGCGAACTGGTCCTTATTGCCTCAAGCTGCTGATGCATTTACGGTCCTCCATCAAGGGCACCCTGTCGCACTGCTTGAATGGGACAAAGATTCAGGTGTGATGGGCACACATAATCAACTGAATGCCTTAGCTGCAATAGCGGCTGCGCATCATATCGGCATTCAGCCAAGTGATGCGGCAAGTGCATTAGGTACATTTCAAAATGTTAAGCGGCGTTTAGAGGTCATCGGCAGCAGGAACCAGATTACGGTGTACGATGATTTTGCCCATCATCCAACTGCAATTGCAACTACGCTAGATGGTTTGCGTCGCCGGGTGGGTCAGGCACGTATTTTGGCAGTACTAGAGCCGCGCTCCAACACCATGAAATTAGGCGTAATGAAAACGCAGCTGCCAGCCAGCTTAAATTTGGCAAATCATGTTTTTGCGTATGAGGCCACAGCAGGTAAAGCCGCCCTCAGCTGGGATTTAGAGGGCGCATTGGCACCACTCAATCTTCCAGCAAGCGCACCCAAAGCCTTGGTTTTTAGTGACCTAGAGCAACTGATTGCCGCAGTTGTAGCGGAAGCCAAAGCAGGCGACCATATTTTAGTGATGAGTAATGGCGGGTTTGGTGGGATACACCAGAAAATTTTAGAGCGGCTTGCTTAATTCACTCTGAGTTAGGCTATTCTGAGTCTCGATTGAAATAACCAAAAGGATAGGTCATATGCAGCAACGCTTGCACGATAAAGTAGCCATCATCACAGGTGGAGCAAAAGGCATTGGTTTAGCAACTGCCCAACGTTTCGCTGCGGAAGGAGCCAAAGTGATGTTGGCAGATGTGAATCTAGAGGCAGTACAAAAGACTGCCGCTAGTTTGCCAGGCGCCGAGGCTTATGCAATTAATGTGACTGATCGTGATTCTATTCAAGCGGCAATTGAGATGATTATGCTGCGCCATGGGCGCATCGATATTCTAATTAATAACGCCGGTATTACTCAAGATGCGCGCCTGATCAAAATGACCGAAGCCCAATTCGATGCCGTCATCGACGTGAACTTAAAGGGGGTATTTAATTGCACCCAACTCGTCGCGCCGCATATGCTAGAGGCTGGTAAAGGGGCTATCGTGAATGCTTCCAGTGTAGTGGGTTTGTATGGTAATTTTGGTCAAACCAATTATTCTGCTTCGAAGTTTGGGGTGATTGGGTTTACTAAAACCTGGGCGCGCGAATTGGGCCCTAAAGGTATTCGGGTCAATGCAGTTTGCCCTGGTTTTATTGCTACCGAAATGGTGAAGGCCATGCCAACTTCTATCTTGGCCGATATTGAAAGGCGATGCTGGTTAGGGCGCTTAGGTACACCAGCAGAAATGGCCAATATTTATTTATTTCTAGCCAGCGATGAGGCGAGTTACGTTAATGGTGTTGCGCTCGAAGCTAGTGGCGGAATTTCGCTTTAAGTATGCAGCTTGTATATGAAGAAAGCGGCGAAATTCGCGCCGCAACAGTGATTTCTTCTGCAGGTGTAGGCGAAAGCGAGTCTTGGTTGGTGGCCAGCCTTTCTGGCAAACAACTCAAGCTTAAGGCCAAAGAAGTTTGGTTGCGGTTTGAGCAACCTAGCGCCCAAATTGCAATCGATGAGGCCGCTGTCGTGGCTCAGGAAATCGATTTGCAGTTACTCTGGGATTGTGCCCCCACGGAAGAATTTATCTTTACTGAATTAGCAATGGAGTATTTTGGCAACACCGTTGCAGTAAGTCAAAAAATTGCTTTAGCTATTGCTTTGCAGGGCGCGCCGATTTATTTTCGGCGCAAGGGTCGAGGCCGTTTTCTACGCGCGCCACTCGAGCAACTACAAGCAGGTTTAGCAGCAATTGAACGCAAAAAAACAGAATTAGCGCAACAAGCATGCTGGGCAGATGAATTAGTCGTAGGCATTTTCCCACCGGCCTTGTGCAATCAAGTCAATAACTTACTTTTTACTCCAGATAAAAATAGCTTGGCATATAAGGCGGTTTTAGCAGCTTGCACCTCTACTGGAGAAACACCTGCACAATTATTTATGCGCTGTGGTGCGCTTGAATCACCTTTGCATTACCACCAGGGGATGTTTTTGCATCATCATTTTCCCCATGGCGCTAAGCATGCTAGTGGCCAAAGTATTGATGCAGATAGCTTTCAAGCAGCACTGGCAAATTTACCAGAGGCCGCAGTCAAGGCATTTTCAATTGATGATGCCAGTACTACGGAAATTGACGATGCTTTTTCAGTGAGTGCTATTCCCGGTGGTGGGTATCGGATTGGTATTCATATCGCTGCCCCGGCATTAGCAATTCAGCGCGATGATGCTTTCGATCAAATCGCGCGTACCCGTATGTCCACAGTATATTTCCCTGGTGACAAAATAACTATGTTGCCACCCGACCTGATTCACCAGTTTTCACTTGATACTGGCTCTTCTCGGCCAGCTGTTTCCTTATATGTGGAAGTTGATACAGAGGGCAAATTAACCGGCGAGCGTCCACGCTCTGCGATTGAATTGGTGCCAATCGCAGCGAATTTACGTTTGGAGGACCTAGAGCAACTGGTAAGTGCAGACGTTCTTGAAGACGACGAAATTCAGGAAGGCACCATAGCCAATCCATTTCAAATGGAAATAGGGGTGTTATGGCGAACTGCAAAACTATTCCATGCCCAGCGACAGGCCCAACGGGTTGAGAATGGTCTGAGGGCTGAAGCACTGGGGCCAGCAGAGCCAGGCGCATTAGCGCGCGATTTTCTCTTCGAAATTAAAGGTGACTTAGGGGCAGAGCAGATTGAAATTATTCCTCGGCAGAGGGGTTCGGTGTTGGATACGGTCGTCGCTGAGTGGATGATTTACTGTAATAGCACTTGGGGGCGCTTAATTGCTGAGCATGGTTTGCCAGGATTATTTAGAACGCAAAAAGGTTGGGGGCCTTTACGGACGCGCATGCAGACTACGCCTGCTCCCCACGAGGGCTTGGGTCTGGAGTATTACGCTTGGTGTACTTCCCCCTTACGCCGCTATACTGATTTGGTTAATCAATGGCAATTACTCGCCATTATTCGCCATGGAATAACAGCAAAAATAGTTGCCCCTTTTCCACCGCGCGATGCGAATCTGATGGCTATCGCAGCTGACTTTGAAGCTTGCTATCAGGCCTATGCAGAATACCAAGATCGCCTTGAAAAATATTGGTGCTTACGTTGGTTACTACAAAATAATCTGCCGACTGAAATTACCGTACGGCATTTAAAAGAAGGTATGGCAAGAGCTGAATTCATTCCCCTGCACTTACCTATTCCTGAGTTGACATCTCATGGGCGCTTAACGCGTGCCATCATTGAGGTTATGGCAGTCGATTTATTACAACTCACGGCTAGTTCGCGGGTGAAGGAGATTGAGGCTTTGGCAGATGCAGCAGCGGTAAGTGCAGTTACTGACGTAATACCTGAGATTAATGACGAAACTTCAAACCCATGATTTTGCTGGGCAACAAAACGCTTTTCGCTTCAGGTTTAAGCACGCCTGTTTAAGGCACCCTATTTGGTGCGCTTTAATTGCGTCAATTGCGCTGCACGCAATTTTTTTGTCCTTTCGCTGGGGCTGGCAAGAGTCGCAAAATCGGCGCTTGAATACGGCCTTAAGCGTGATTTTGGTAAATGCCAACAGTCCAAGCGCCCCTAAGAAGGCCACTCAATTAGCCCAAGCTGACTTGCAGGGGGGTGGCGCTGCAAGCCCGCAAAATGCAAGTGCTATGCACCGCGCGCGCTTAGGAATAGAAGCGCAGATGGAGGTGTTAGAAAAACAGCAAAAAAAGATGCTAGCGCAACTTGATGCCCAGCAAAAACAATCAGGCGGAAGGCTCAGCGGTGAATTGCAAACTGCAAAACCGCAATTGAATGCTTTAGAGACTGAATTAGCGCAGCGCTTACAGAACCAGGCGGGGCAAGCGCCGCGCCGCGCAATTTTGACAGCAAGCAATGCAAAGGCAGTTGTCTTTGCGCAATATTACGATGCGATGCGCAAAAAAATTGAAGCGTATGGTAGTACTTTTTTTCCGCGCGCGAATGGTCGACCGATTTACGGTAGCCTCATTTTATTAATCAGTGTAGATAGCGCTGGTAATTTACTGGTAGTGCGACCCAGTTCAGTCGGGATTGAAATTAGTCGTTCCTCAGGCATCGCCGAGTTAGATCGTCAAGCGGTCGCAATTGTGCGTGCCGCCGCACCTTTTGGCCCATTTCCGTTAGAGATGCGCAGGCAATTGGAGGTCTTAGATATGGTCGCTACTTTTGAATTTACCCGCGATGCTAGTTCACCAGGAATTAACCGCTTGGAATTGCATCGGTAAACTAGCGCTATGGACACTAAACTTTTTTTCGATCAAGTTGAACCAGCAACTATTTTAGGTAAAGCATGCTATGCCGTAGTAGGCAACCCTATTGGCCATAGTCAATCACCGTGGATTCACCAACGATATGCTGAGCAAACAGCGCAGGCAATGTATTACGGCCGCATGCAACCACCACTAGACCAATTTCATCTTCACGCGCAAGCCTTTTTTCAGCAGGGTGGTCAAGGCCTTAGTGTGACCGTACCCTTTAAATTAGAGGCTTGTGCATTTGCTAAGCAACTTACCCCGCGGGCCCAACTGGCGGGTGCCGTCAATACCCTATGGCAAGACGGCGGCCAAATTTACGGTGATAACACCGATGGTGTCGGTTTAGTGCGCGATTTAGTTGCGCAAGGAATTGTCTTAAAGGGAATGAAGATTTTGATATTGGGGGCAGGGGGTGCAGCGCGCGGCATTATTGGCCCTTTACTAGCTGAAAGTCCAGCAGCCATGATGGTTGCTAATCGCTCTTTAGGTAAAGCAAAGGAGTTAGCCATCCTATTTGGAGCGCTTGCCCAGTCGGTGGGAGCTACATTGCGCGCAGAATCAATCGCAGACCTAGAGACTCAAGCAAGCGCAGGCCCGCTCAGTCAATTTGATTTAGTGATTAATGCTACAGCGGCTAGCTTAGATGTTCTTTCTCCTCTTGGTAATCACCTCGCCGCGCAGCTTTTTCAGCCGCGTACTTTTGCCTATGATTTGGTTTATGGCAAACCAACGCCCTTCATGCAGCAGGCCCTACAACATGGGTCACGCGTGAGTGACGGGCTTGGTATGTTGGTAGAACAAGCTGCCGCCGCTTTTACAATTTGGCGTGGCGCAACCTTAAGTAGTGCAATTAATCCGCGTCAAGTTTTAGCTGAATTACGTCATGCTTTGGCTTAAAACCTATCCCAGTTATTTTTTGAAGTGTATGGTTTTTGGTATTGTGGCCATGCAACTATATTTTTTGATTCAAATTGCATTGTGGTCAGTAATCACGCCGAGCTCCACAGCATTTGAACGTGCAGAACGATGGCGCTTATGTACTTGGCATTGGTCTTGCGCAATTGAATCTAACTGGACGCCATACCAAAAAATAGGCAGTAATTTAAAGCGCGCTATTTTGGTGAGCGAGGACGATATTTTTTTTCAACATCATGGCATCCGCCTAGAGGATATGCAAAAAGCCTGGGAACGTAACCAGCAAAAAGGGACTCAGCCTGTCCGTGGTGGCTCGACCATTACGCAACAGCTAGCAAAAAATTTATTTTTATCAGCAGAGAAAAATTATTTCCGCAAGGCCCAAGAATTAGTCATTACAGGTTTGTTAGAGCTTATTTTATCAAAGCAGCGTCTGTTTGAAATCTATATGAACGCGGTCGAGTGGGGTGAGGGTATTTTTGGCGTGGGCGCTGCTGCCAAGCATTATTTTGTCACCACTCCAGCGGCTTTAACCCGGGATCAGGCAGCTGCTTTAGCAGCCGCATTACCGGCACCAAAATGCTTCGATAAAGTTAAATATTGCCGTAAGGCGAGCATTCATTTTCCAACGAGGCAGGCTTTTATTTTGGAGAATATGGATCGCATTGTGCTACCGCGACCCTAATTGCATCGCGAGTATTGAGCGCGGCTCTTCGGGCTGCGCTAGCAAAATCAGCGCCAGCACTGGCATACAAAATGGCCCGCGATGAATTAATGATCATGCCTGTGCCGGGCTGGCCGGCAATCTGCCCTGCTTTTACAGTGGCCTCAATATCACCGCCTTGGGCGCCAATACCAGGAATTAGTAGGGGCATATTGCCGACGATGGCACGTACCCGGGTAATTTCTTCTGGAAAGGTCGCGCCTACTACTAGGCCAACTTGTCCCGAAGTATTCCACTCTTGGCTTGCTAAGCGAGCCACATGTAAATAAAGGGGTTCAGCCCCTGTTTTATTCATCACGGGTAAGGCTTGTAAGTCGGCACTTCCTGGATTGGAGGTGCGACATAAAATAATTACCCCTTTGCCCGAATAGCGCAAATAGGCTTCAACTGAGTCTTGACCTAAGTAGGGGCTCACCGTGACCGCATCAGCCCCGTAGCGCTCAAAGGTCTCAATTGCATATTGTTCAGCAGTACTGCCGATATCACCTCTTTTAGAGTCGAGAATGATGGGAATATGGGGATAGGTTTTTTTCAAGTAATGCAGCAACTTTTCCAGTTGCGGCTCAGCCCCTTGGGCGGCAAAGTAGGCAAACTGGGGCTTAAAGGCGCAAACTACATCGGCGGTTGCATCGGCTATTTCTTTGCAAAAAGTAAAGGTTGCGTCGTTTTGGCCCACTAGGCAAGCGGGTAAGCGCTTTGGATCGGGGTCAAAGCCTACGCACAGCAGGCTTTCCTGTGCCGCCCAGGCCGCCTCAATTTGCTCTATAAAGCTGACTGAATTTGATTTCATAAAGAAGATGATTCATTTGGAGAATTTGTCATAGCTCATAGGATAAACTAGCGCATTCCTTAGGAGTTCACCATGATCAACTTGTTCGTCCTGCAAAACGGTCGACTCTCTCAAGAGCAAGTCGAAGATCGCAATGAACTACTCCAGCACGTTAATCCCATTTGGATTGATGTGGTTGACCCCGAAGAGGAAGAGCTGATCTGGATTAAAGAGGCCTTCGATGTGCTTCTGCCAGAGCTCGATGATTTGGGTGACCTGGAGGCATCTGCCCGGTATTTTGAGGCAGATGATGGCCATATGCATATTCGTACCGACTTCTTGTTAGATGAAGACGAAACCTCACGTAACGTCCGGGTTGCTTTTGTGCTCACAAAAAATGTCCTCTTTTCGATCCATGATGAAGATTTGCCAGTTTTCCGCTTAGTGCGGCTGCGGGCCCGCTTACGTCCAGGTTCGGTCAGCAATGCAAAAGATGTTTTATTAGACTTGTATTCCACCGATGCCGAGTACTCTGCTGATGCTTTAGAAGAAGTCTATGAAAATTTAGAGCTCGCTGGTAAACAGGTTTTATCTGACGACATAACCGATGCGGATGCCGCCGATGTCCTCGAAACCATTGCGAAAGAAGAGGATACCAATGGCCGTATTCGGCGTAATGTCATGGATACGCGACGCGCTTTATCTTTTCTCATGCGTAGCAAATTACTATCTGATGAACAACAAGAAGAAGCCCGTCAAATTTTGCGTGATATTGACTCTTTAGAAAACCATACAGCTTTCTTATTCGATAAGATTAACTTCTTAATGGATGCAACGGTTGGTTTTATTAATTTGAACCAAAGCAAAATTATTAAGATCTTCTCGGTTGTCTCCGTAGCCTTAATGCCACCCACTTTATTAGCCAGCATTTGGGGAATGAACTACCGTTTTATGCCTGAACTGCAGTGGGAACTCGGTTATCCAATGGCGATTGGCATCATGATTATTTCAGCCATTATTCCGCTGTGGTATTTCCGTCGTAAAGGTTGGATGAATTAAAGCCAGCGCGCCTTGCAGGGCAAAGGCGCAAGCTTGCGTTCGCACTGCTGCTCGATCGCCAGCAAAATGTTGGGTGTTTACCTTTATTAGTGCTGGCGATTGCAAATTATTTGCTTGCGGCGTGAAGGCCCAACCAAAACAAACTGTACCAACTGGCTTTGCGGGACTACCCCCTGTTGGTCCAGCAATACCCGTAATCGCAATGGCTAGGTTGCTCGCACTATTTTTTAGAGCACCCTCTGCCATTGCTTTAGCTACTTCTTCGCTTACTGCACCAAATGAACCAATGAGTTCAGCACTAACACCAAGACACTCACTCTTGGCTTGATTGCTGTAGGTAATGTAACCCCGCTCAAACCAGGCACTTGACCCGGCAATTTCCGTGAGACTGGCGCACACCAAGCCACCTGTGCATGATTCTGCAAGCGCCACACTCCAACTATGTTGGCTTAGTTGTGAGCCTAATAACTGGGCTAATTGCGAAACGGAGTTTACGGTCGAATTTTCTGTGCTCATCAAGGTACCAGCGTCTGAAATAAAGCAATGACTAAGAGTGTAAAGAAAGCTGCCACGACATCATCAATCATGATGCCAAAACCATGCCACAGGGTTTGCCAAAAATTGGGATTTTCTACTACTGGAACTTTTTTAAAATAGCCATCTACTACATGGATTGGCCCAGGCTTGACGGCATCAAAGAAACGAAATAAAACGAAGGCTGCAGTCTGCATCCAATAGTTCGTCGGCATGATAAAAAATAAGATGAGCCAAAAGGCGATGACTTCATCCCAGACAATACCGCCGAAATCAGCCTGACCAATTTCTTTGCTTACTGAACCACAGAGCCAACAACCAAAAACGAAACCAAGGACAATAATCCAGGCCCAATCGTTAGCCGAAAAAAAATAGTTGCCCAGCCAAAATGTTGCCCAAGCCCATAAAGTGCCAAGGGTACCTGGCGCGAAAGGGCTGAGGCCACTACCAAAGCCAAGTGCTAAAGTGCGGTTGCCAGTTTGTAGCATCCAGCGCAATGAGACTTGGGATTGGATCAGCATGAGTAATTATGCAAAGTGATCAAATGAGCGCAGTAAATTTACGGCCACGCTTGCTGCGATTGCTTGCCCTTGACCATCCAAGAGATCGATGGCGGCTTCAGCAGACTCACTTACAAAACCAATGCGTGTCAAGGGTAGAGATAATTTTTGACTTAAGGCTTCTATTTGTGCGCGTTTCTCGGGTGAAGTAGTAAAACATAATTCATAGTCATCACCACCTGCAGCTGCACATTGCCAGCGAATCGTTTCGGGTTGCTGCGCCAGCGAAGTAGAAATTGGGAGCGCTGAAATATCAATCACAGCGCCAACATGTGAGGCTCTTAAGAGGTGACGTAAATCACCGAGGAGACCATCGGAAATATCAATTGCGGCACTGGCTAGTGACCGTAAGCCGAGACCCAAGGCAATGCGTGGAGTAGGCAAATGCATGCGTGGTAAGACCTCAGCTAAAGCAAGATCACTAATTGACCACTCCTGACGAAGAGAGCCTAGCGCTAAACGGGCATCACCAACGCAACCTGAGACCCAAATATCATCACCAAGCTTTGCTCCTTCGCGGCGTAGTACCTGCTGATTGCCCACGCTACCCATGATGGTGATCGAAATTGTCAGCGGCCCAGCAGTGGTGTCTCCACCAATGAGGTGACAGTTAAATTGTTTGGCAAGCTGAAATAAACCCCGACTAAAATTTTCTATCCACCCAGGATCACTCGTAGGCAAGGCGAGCGCTAAAGTAAAGGCAAGCGGCTGGGCACCCATTGCTGCGAGGTCCGAGAGGTTTACCGCTAATGCTTTATGTCCTAGCCACTGTGGATTTGCGCCAGGTAAAAAATGCCGCCCTTCCACTAACATGTCAGTGCTGATGGCCAATAATTCATCTTGAGGTATTTTTAGTAGGGCACAGTCATCACCAATACCAAGTGCAACTGATATGCGATCCTGAGCGTTGATATTCGCTACTGGCGCCATTGCGCTCGCGCCGGCCTTAAAGTATTTCTCTATTAAGGCAAATTCACCCATTGATGAACCCAGTGAGGAATTGAGTGGTAGTTTGGTTGGCGCAGTCATCTGGCTATTTTATGTTGCAAGTGCTAACTAGGCAGAGGGACTAGATGGCGCAGGAGGACTAGAATAGGGGTTTTTAGCCCAGAAACCTTGAAATTGGGCGTGATTGGGATGAGAGAGCGCATGAGTGCAGCAGAAACCGCAAAAGAACAGCAAATTAAAGCCCTGCGTGAGGCGGCTTTGCAGTATCACGAGTTTCCAACGCCTGGCAAAATTGCCATTGCGCCCACCAAGCAATTAACCAATCAACGCGATTTAGCCTTGGCGTACACGCCCGGCGTCGCCGCTGCATGTGAAGAAATTGCCCGCGATCCTGCAAACGCATTTCGCTACACCGCGCGCGGCAATTTGGTAGGCGTAATCACCAATGGCACAGCAGTTTTAGGTTTAGGTAATATTGGTCCGCTCGCCAGTAAGCCCGTGATGGAAGGAAAGTCGGTTTTATTCAAAAAATTCGCCGGCATTGATGTCTTTGATATTGAAGTGAATGAAAATGATCCCGATAAATTAGTCGAGATCATTGCTGCTTTAGAACCTACTTTTGGCGGTATTAATTTAGAAGATATTAAGGCCCCCGATTGCTTCGTAGTAGAGCGTAAATTACGCGCACGCATGAAAATTCCGGTTTTTCATGATGATCAACATGGTACGGCTATTGTCGTGGCAGCTGCGATTCTGAATGGCCTGAAGGTGGTTGGCAAAGAGCTCAAGCAAGTGAAGCTAGTGACTTCTGGCGCTGGCGCAGCTGCTTTAGCCTGCTTAGATTTGCTAGTTGATTTAGGATTACCCCGTAAGCATATTTGGGTCACCGATATTGCTGGTGTGGTGTATGAAGGCCGTAAAGAATTAATGGATCCACAAAAAGATCCATTTGCACAAGTAACGCAATTACGCACCTTGTCCGAAGTGATGGAAGGCGCCGATATTTTCTTGGGCCTGTCTGCTGGCGGTGTCGTCAAGCCAGAAATGGTAAAAAAAATGGCTGAACGGCCTTTGGTTTACGCCTTAGCGAATCCTACCCCTGAAATCCTCCCTGAAGAAGTGAAGGCAGTAAGACCAGATGCTGTGATGGCAACAGGACGCACCGATTATCCGAATCAAGTGAACAACGTGCTGTGTTTCCCATTTATTTTTCGCGGAGCACTCGATGTGGGAGCAACGACCATTACGCGTGGCATGGAAATCGCCGCAGTGAAAGCAGTTGCAGAGCTGGCACAAGCTGAGCAAAGCGATATAGTCGCAGCGGTATATAGCACCGAAAACCTCTCCTTTGGCCCCGAGTATTTGATTCCCAAGCCCTTTGATCCCCGCTTAATAACGGTAATTGCTCCCGCCGTAGCTAAAGCTGCGATGGATGATGGTGTGGCCTTGCGACCGATTAAAGATTTCAGTGCCTATCGTGATCAGTTGCAACAATTTGTGTATCACTCAGGCACTATGATGAAGCCCTTGTTTAGTATTGCAAAGCGTATTCCAGCGGATCAAAAACGTATTGTATTTAGTGAGGGCGAGGATGAACGGGTTTTGCGCGCAGTACAAATTATGTTGGATGAGGGCTTAGTTACCCCCATCTTAATTGGTCGCCCTAGTGTCATTGAGCACCGCATCGAAAAATTTGGTTTGCGGATGCAGCTTAATGCTGATATCGAGGTGGTTAATCCTGAAAGCGATCCACGTTACCGCGATTTTTGGCAGAATTATCTTAAGCTGACTGAGCGCCAAGGCGTGACTGAATCTTTTGCTAAATTAGAAATGCGGCGACGCAATACCTTAATTGGCGCAACCTTAATTACCAAAGGGTTTGCTGATGGCATGATTTGCGGCACGATTAGTGATGTCAATACGCATTTGCAATATATCGATGCTGTCATTGGGCGCGAGCCTGGAGCGAATGTTTATGGCGCGATGAGTGGCTTAGTTTTACCGGGACGGCAAATTTTCTTAGTAGATACCCATATCAATGCGGATCCCAGTGCCGAGCAATTAGCGGAAATTACCCTGATGGCAGCAGGTGAGTTACGCAAGTTAGGTATTGTGCCTAAAGTGGCTTTACTTTCGCACTCCAATTTTGGTTCTAGCGATTCACCTTCAGCGCTGAAAATGCGCACCGTGTTAGCTTTGTTAAAGCAGTTAGCACCAACCTTAGAGGTAGATGGTGAAATGCACGGCGATTGCGCGCTCGATCCGGAAATTCGCGCCGCTGCAGTGACTTCGTCATCCTTGCGTGGCGAGGCCAATTTATTGGTCTTACCTAATATTGATGCCGCCAATATTTCTTATAATTTACTCAAAACCGCTGCTGGAAATGGCATTGCAATTGGACCCCTCTTGCTAGGTGTGGCTAAGCCAGTGCATATTTTGACTCCCGCAGCCACCGTGAGGCGCATTGTGAATGTGACAACCCTGGCAGTTGTAGAGGCTGCCAGCCATGCTCGAGGGCTCATTTAAGGGTCTAAAAATACCCCTCTTAGGCCTAGGTTAGCGAATAAATCGATATAATTTTATATAATAAAATCATATACTTAGCTAAAAATCACCATAATGAGGCTTGATTTGATTGCCGGTTCGGGTTAATCTCTTATTCATGATGAATACTCTTCCTGAAAATAACTCTTCAGTAAGCTTAGAAGACCATAGCCGTGCGGAAGAATGGGATAACAGCGACCGAACTGAAATTGAATCTTCGGCTGCCAGCATTTATGCGCAGGGTGGTTTATCGCATTTACAAACCTTTGCAGCAAATCAAGTTTTGGGGAAAAAAGTGACAGCTTCTTGGCGTGCAGCTTTAGCCATTCGGGATGCAGGACCACCTGCCATGCTTCGTAGTGTGCGTCCCAATATCGTGCAATCGATCCGGGCTTTTCGGACTAACGACCTCATGGAGGCCGCCAGTGAGCTCGGGCAACATTTCGTATATACCAATTGCGCGCAAGCGATGACCAAAGGCGAAGTCCTTGAGTCTATTGCTAATGCCTATATGTTTACCAAACAACAAGCGAAGAATTTTGATCCCCTGTTAGATGCTCTAACTACCTTAGTCGATAAAGCCGGGCCACAACCGGGTTTTGTGGTGGTGCTCGAAGGTCTGCCTTGTACTCAAAAATTTGATAAAGAGGCGCGCGAAACCTTACTCGATGTTTTCCGGGATGCTGTTGATTTTTGGTCCGAGCGTCGCGTTCCTTATCGCGTATTTTATTCTTTCGCCTAAGCTGCAAAGTACATTAGCGCCAGATTGCATGTACGGTGGTAATCGCCACAATTCCAGCAGTTTCCGCGCGTAAAATTCGCTCTCCTAAAGACAGTAATTGGTAGCCTGCAGCTATGGCTAGCGTTTCTTCAGCCGGTGAATGCCCGCCTTCAGGTCCAATCATCAAAATACAATTTTGCGGTGGAGAAGCAGCTAAAACATCGGCCAAATGAACTTTGGCATCAGGGCTGAGTAATATTTTTAAAGTGGGCGCCGGCTGGGTTGTCAAGAAGGTCTCAAAACTCTGGATGGGTTCTAGGGTTGGCAAGACGGTACGGTCACATTGCTCACAAGCTGCTTGCACAATACCTGCCCAATGCAGAAGACGTTTTTCTGCCCGTTCAGCATCGCTTGCGCGCAGTAGTTTTAATAGCGAGCGCTCACATTGCAAGGGTACGATCGATTGAACCCCAGTTTCAACCGCTTTTTCGACAATCCAATCCATTTTGTCGCCTCCGGCCAAGGCCTGTGCCAACGTAATTGCATAGGGGGATTCACGCAGTCGATCTAGGTGAATAGCGCTGAGTGAAGCCAAGCCTGATTTATTTCCTAATTCAAGAATAGTGGCTTTGGCCACCATGCCTCCACCATCAAAAATAGGGATAGTTTCACCTCTTTGAATGCGCCGGACCCGCAAGTGGTGTACTAATTCAGCGGGCAAACTAAGCGGTTTTTCCGGAATCCAAGGCGGGGGAAGATAAAATTGAGGCATTACCTAATATATAGCGAAATTCAGACTAACGATGCCAAATCTCCCAAATCCAATATTACAAATCCGCATGGCCAATGCGATTCGGCATTTAGCGATGGATGCAGTACAAAAAGCCAACTCAGGTCACCCAGGAATGCCTATGGGGATGGCCGATATTGCGGTTGCTTTATGGGATCAACATTTAAAACATAACCCTAGTGATCCACAGTGGCTAAATCGCGACCGTTTTGTACTCTCAAATGGTCATGGCTCGATGTTGCTGTATTCCTTGTTACATCTTTCTGGCTATGATTTACCCATTAGTGAATTAAAAAACTTTCGTCAGTTGCACAGTAAAACCCCAGGTCATCCAGAGTTTGGGATTACTGCAGGGGTTGAGACAACTACTGGGCCATTAGGTCAAGGCATTTCAAATGCAGTTGGTATGGCCTTAGCCGAAAAATTATTGGCCGAAGAATTTAATCGCCCTGGATTTGACATCATTGATCATTACACCTATGCATTTTTGGGCGATGGCTGTTTAATGGAAGGCATCAGCCATGAATCCTGTGCCTTAGCTGGCACTTTAAAGCTGAGTAAGTTAATTGCTCTGTGGGATGACAATGGCATTTCCATCGATGGCAAAGTTGGCCCTTGGTTTAGTGAAGACACTCCACAACGGTTTGAAGCTTACGGTTGGAATGTATTGCGTGATGTCGATGGCCATAATGCCGCCGCAGTCGCGCGCGCTTTAGAGCAAGCCAAACAGAGTGATAAGCCAACCCTAATTTGCTGTAAAACTGCCATCGGTTATGGTTCGCCGAATATGGCGGGTAGCGATAAAGTGCATGGTTCGCCTTTAGGCGCAGAGGAAATCGCTGCTACGCGCCTGGCGCTTGAATGGCCACATGATCCCTTTGAAATTCCGGAAGATTTATTGGCCGCGTGGAATTTTCAAGCACGCGGTAAAGCTGCGCAAGCAAGCTGGGAAAAACAATTTGCCGCGTATCGCCAAGCCTACCCTGAGTTAGCAGCTGAATTGCAACGCCGTATGCAAGGCAAGCTGGCTAATAACTTCACTAAAACGTTAAGTGATTACATTGCGCTATGTCAAAGCAAAGCGGAGACAATTGCTACGCGCAAAGCAAGTCAAAATGCCATCACCGCCTTAGCCCCTGCTGTTCCTGAGCTAATAGGCGGTTCAGCCGATTTAACTGGTTCTAATTTAACCAATTGGAATGCTTGTAAACCCGTGCGTGCAAATCAGTGGGGCAACCATATTAATTATGGGGTCCGTGAATTTGGTATGAGCGCCATCATGAACGGAATGGCATTGCATGGTGGCTATATTCCTTTTGGCGGCACATTTTTAACTTTTTCCGATTACAGTCGCAATGCTATTCGGATGGCAGCGCTAATGAAAATTCGGGTGTTATTTGTATTTACACACGACTCGATTGGCTTGGGTGAAGATGGGCCAACGCATCAAGCGATCGAGCAAGTTGCCAGCTTACGTTTAATTCCTAATTTAATGGTCTGGCGTCCTTGCGATACGACCGAAAGTGCAGTAGCTTGGGGCACAGCCCTTGAGCGTCAAAATGGTCCGAGCGCATTAATTTTCAGCCGGCAAAATTGTCCCTTTGTGCCGCGCAATGCTCAGCAAATTGCCCAGATTCAACGTGGTGCTTATGTATTACAGGAAGGCAAGGGCAAACTCGACGCCGTCATTATGGCTACTGGCTCAGAAGTCAGTCTAGCTTTGCAAACCGCTGCTAACCTTACGCAGCTAGGCCGATCAATTCGGGTGGTATCGATGCCCTGTACCAATCTCTTTGATCAGCAGAGTGCGACTTACAAAGCCCAAGTATTACCACCTCAAGTACCCCGTATTGCTATTGAAGCTGGGGTAACTGATTTTTGGTGGAAGTATGGTTGTGCCGCTGTTCACGGTGTCGATACCTTCGGTGAATCGGCACCAGCGCCTGAGTTATATGCCTATTTTGGCTTAACGGTGGAGCAAATCAGTAAAACCGTGCAGCAATGTATCACTAAGCACGATTAGTAAAGAGAATGAGGAACTAGCATGACAATTCGAATTGCAATTAATGGCTATGGGCGTATTGGCAGAATGGTCTTGCGCGCATTGTACGAAGAGCAACCCAAACGCGACATCCAAATTGTGGCGATTAATGCTATGGGCAGTCTAGATGTCAATGCCCATTTAACTCAATACGATTCGGCCCATGGGCGTTTCCCTTTGCAGGTTGCGATTGATGGTAATGACATGATTGTCAATGGCGATCGTATCAAGATGTTTTCTACTCGCAATCCACTCGAAACTCCTTGGGGCGAATTAGGTGTTGATTTAGTTCTCGAGTGCTCCGGCAAATTTACTTCCAAAGAAAAAGCGCTAGTGCATATACAGCAAGGCGCTAAGAAAGTTTTAATCTCAGCGCCTGGCGAAAAAGATGTGGATGCGACGATTGTCTATGGTGTCAATCAAACAGTCTTAAAGCCCAGCGATATCGTGGTCTCAAATGCGAGTTGTACAACCAATTGTTTGGCACCCTTGGTCAAGCCTTTGCTTGAAAAAATCGGCATTGAATCTGGCTTGATGACGACGATTCATGCTTTTACCAACGATCAAGTGCTAACTGATGTGTATCACAAGGATATGCGCCGAGCACGCTCTGCAGTGAGTAGCATGATTCCCACAAAAACCGGTGCTGCAAAAGCCATTGGCTTAGTCTTGCCCGAATTACTGGGACGCTTTGATGGCTTCGCCATGCGGGTACCCACTATTAATGTCTCAGTAGTCGATCTCACTTTTGTGCCCAAGCGTGCAACCACGGTGGCTGAAGTCAATGCGATTTTACAAGCTGCGAGTGAAAACGAATTAAAAGGCATTTTAGGTTTTAATACTCTGCCTTTAGTCTCTATCGACTTTAATCATGATCCGCGCCCTAGCATTTTCGACTCCACTCAAACTCGCGTATCGGCGGACGGTAAATTAGTTAAAGTCTTGGCTTGGTATGACAACGAGTGGGGTTATTCAACCCAGATGTTGAATGCCGCAGAAGCGCTCATGGCTGTTCACTAGCATCACAAGTAATTGAATTTTGTAGCTCAGGACAGCAGTGACTACTTTAATTTATTGCGACAGTTCTTTTTTTGGCAATGACCATACATTGCTAAGGCGTGCTCTTGCAATTTAAAGCCGAGATTTTTAGCAATATCTTTTTGGCGACGCTCAATTGCTTCATCAACAAATTCTTCGACATGACCACAATCTAGACAAACCAAATGGTCGTGATGGTTACCCTCGTTTAATTCATAAATGGCGCGGCTATCACCTTTGCTCGATTCAAAATGGCTACGTAATAAGAGGCCAGCTTGTTCAAATTGGGTTAAGACCCGGTAGACGGTAGCTAAGCCAATTTCTTGGTCTTCTTGGGTCAGGGCCATAAATACCTCTTCGGCACTGAAGTGGGAGGCTGGATTTTGGTGGAAAAAGTTCAAAATCTTCATCCTTGGCCCAGTGGCTTTCAGACCAATTTCACGGAGGTTAGATGGGGTAGTCGAGTGGTTCATATCAAGCAAGCGCTAAAATCAAACACTTAATGATACGGCTTGCTATGCAAATGTGTTTTTTCTGTTTTCTTCGCGCTTTACGGGTTTTCCTGAGCCCCCTCCTAGTGGGTGGTTTGGCTAGTGTTTTCGTGCTGACAGGATGTATTCCGAGCGTCGAAAATGTCCAGCGTGATTGGGTTAATCGTATTTTTAGACCTTATGTACCCGATGTGGTGCAAGGCAATTTTATTTCTAGCGAACAGTACGCCAAACTACAACTAGGTTTAACTCGCGAACAAGTGCAGCAAATTATGGGCACGTCTTTATTGGCCGATTATTTTCATGCTAATCGCTGGGATTACGTATTTGAATTTAAGCGTGAAGGTCAAAAAATTAGCCAGGAGCGTCTGGTCACGATTATTTTTGCCGATAATAAAGTCATTAAATTTGAAGGTAACGCTTTGCCAACCGAAACCGAGTTGGTTGCGGAAATCGACAACTATGCCAAACGCAAGCGCACTTTTTGGCAATACTTAACCGGCACAAATAAAGGCCCAGCCCCCGTAGCGGAGCCTGAGCTACTTGTGCAAAGTATCCCTCAAGGTGGACCTATTACCGGTGATGAGGGCACCATGACCCCCTTTAGGACGCCACAGTCGGCCGGCCCCTTAGAGCAAGAACTAGCGCAAGCGGTCGCCATAGAAACTGCCGCCAAGGCAGCTGAAGCGGCTAAGGCATCTCAGTCTGCTGGTGTTGTGCCCATTACATCGCTTCCTGATGCGCCCGTTGTCACCAATATCCGCTCTGGTGATATGCCCGATCCAACTGCTCCCCCAAGCAATATTCAAGCAAAATAAGCCTATGACACAGTCCACTATCAAAATTGCCGTTGCTGGTGCAACAGGTCGCATGGGCCGCATGCTAATTGAGGCTATTCTTTGTAACCCCAATCTTCAACTGGCAGGCGCTTTGGACCAAGCCACTGCTCTGCAAGTAGGTGAAGATGCGGGTGCATTTTTAGGAAAAAAAACCGGCATTATGATTACTGCCGATATCGCGCAAGGCCTCAGTCAGGCCGATTGTTTAATCGACTTTACGAGGCCGGAGGGCACCCTACAGCACCTTGTCTTTGCCCTTGAGGCACAAGTAAAAATGGTCATTGGCACTACGGGCTTTACTGCCGAGCAACTCAAAACCCTAGCTGCAGCGGCCAAAAAAATTGCCATTGTGATGGCACCCAATATGAGTATTGGCGTTAATGCCACACTCAAACTCCTTGCTGAAGCCACGCGTTTGTTGAATAAGGGCTATGACATTGAAATTGCAGAAGCCCATCATCGCCATAAGGTCGACGCACCTTCTGGGACAGCGCTGAAAATGGGTGAGGTGATTGCTAGCGGCTTAGGCAAAAAACTATCTGATATCGCGGTTTATGCACGCGAAGGTCATACCGGAGCGCGCAAGCCCGGCAGTATTGGGTTTTCGACGATTCGGGGCGGCGATATTGTTGGTGACCATAGCGTCTATTTTATTGGCGAAGGTGAGCAGATCGAAATTCGCCATCACTCCACTAGTCGACAATCGTATGCGCAAGGCGCATTAAGTGCCGCTCAGTTTTTGCAAACCCAATCGGTTGGTTTATTTGATATGCAAGATGTATTAGGAATATAAGCCGCACACGATGACTCCGGATTACGATTACCGCGCCATTGAGGCTGCAGCGCAAGCCGATTGGGACGCGAGCAAGGCCTATCTGGTCGTTGAGCACGCCTTAAATCGAGCTGGTCAACCTAAGCCCAAGTTTTACGCCTGCTCTATGTTGCCTTATCCATCGGGCAAATTACATATGGGACACGTCCGTAATTACACCATTAATGACGTGATGGCGCGTCAATTACGTATGCAGGGCTATAACGTATTGATGCCAATGGGCTGGGATGCATTTGGCATGCCCGCAGAAAACGCCGCGATGCAAAATAATGTGCCACCGGCAAAGTGGACCATGGAAAACATTGCTTATATGAAACAGCAAATGGTCGCGATGGGTTTAGCAATCGATTGGTCGCGTGAGTTGGCAACATGTCAGCCCGATTACTATCGCTGGAACCAATGGCTGTTTTTAAAGATGCTCGAAAAAGGGATTGCTTATCGTAAGACCCAAATTGTGAATTGGGATCCAATCGATCAAACCGTTTTAGCGAATGAGCAAGTGATTGATGGCCGCGGCTGGCGTTCTGGCGCATTAGTTGAAAAGCGGGAAATTCCTGGCTACTACCTCAACATTACTGCTTATGCAGATCAGCTGCTAAGTGGTTTAGATGATTTAGGGTGGCCTGAGCGCGTCAAAATCATGCAACAAAATTGGATTGGCAAAAGCCACGGTGTGCGCTTTGCTTTCTTGCACGATATTGCTGAAGATGTAAATGATGCAGAGCGTAAGCCAATTTTGGACGGCAAGTTGTATGTTTATACGACTCGCGCCGATACGATCATGGGTGTGACCTTTTGCGCAGTTGCTGCCGAGCATCCATTGGCTACAGTGGCAGCCAAAACTAATCCTGCTTTAGCCGCCTTTATTGAAAAATGCAAAAAAGGTAGCGTCATTGAAGCTGATTTAGCAACCCAAGAAAAAGAGGGTATGTTTACAGGCTTGTATGTCACTCATCCACTGACGCATGAGCAAGTGCCAGTGTGGGTTGGTAATTATGTGTTGATGAGTTATGGCGATGGCGCAGTCATGGGGGTACCAGCGCACGATGAACGCGATTTTGCCTTTGCCTTAAAGTATCAAATACCGATCAAACAAGTCATTGCCTTAAAAACGCCCTCAGCCCTATTTAATCTAAGCCATTGGCAAGATTGGTATGCACAAAAGGATGATATTGTTTGTTTAAATAGCGGTAAATATGATGGCATGTCTTTTGCGCAAGCGGTTAAAGCAGTAGCAGCCGATTTAGCAGCTAAAGGCTTAGGCGAAATGAAGACCACCTATCGTTTACGTGATTGGGGCATATCGCGGCAGCGGTATTGGGGTACCCCTATACCGATTATTCATTGTGGTGATGAGCAGCATCCAGGGTGTGGGGCAGTGCCTGTGCCAGAAGCCGATTTACCCGTAGTGTTGCCAGAAGATTGCGTGCCTGATGGTAGTGGTAATCCATTAAATAAACACCCCGATTTTTTAGCGGTGCCTTGTCCTCGGTGCGGCAAGCCGGCCCGTCGCGAAACTGACACCATGGATACCTTTGTTGATTCATCTTGGTATTTCATGCGTTATGCGAGCCCACAGGCACGCACGATGGTTGATGCGCGTACGGCATATTGGATGCCGATGGATCAATACATTGGTGGCATTGAGCATGCAATTTTACATTTGCTCTATGCGCGATTTTGGACGAAGGTCATGCGCGATTTAGGCTTAGTTGAATTTGCTGAACCCTTTCAAAATTTATTGACGCAAGGCATGGTGTTAAATGAAACTTATTACACCGAAGATGCCGCTGGTAAAAAGATCTGGCGTAATCCAGCGGAGATTGAATTAACGCTTGATGAAAAGGGACGCCCGACTGGTGCATGCTTGAAAAATTCAGCTCAATCCAATTCCACAGAACTAAGTACTCCAGTGGTAATTGGTGGGATTGAAAAAATGGCCAAGAGTAAAAATAATGGAGTTGATCCACAGGCCCTCATAGATCAATATGGCGCAGATACAGCACGTTTATTTACGATGTTTGCAGCACCTCCCGAGCAACAGCTCGAATGGTCGGGGGCAGGCGTTGAAGGTGCCGCACGTTACTTGCGGCGTTTATGGCTTTACGCGAATAGTCAGGCGAGTGGTATTGCTGCAGTCAATCAGGCGGAACACATTAATCGTGCTGAGCAAACTTATACTGCAGCCGAAATGCAGTTGCGGCGCGAAATACATACTATCTTGAAGCAAGCCAATTTTGATTATCAACGGCGACAATACAATACCGTTGTATCGGCTGGAATGAAGATACTGAATTTGCTAGAGCCAATCAAAATCAATACCGATAATAGCCAGATCAGTCCAAGCGTATTAACCGAATGCTTAGGCCTATTGTTAAAAATTCTTTATCCTATCGTGCCCCATCTCACGCATGTATTGTGGCAACAGTTAGGGTATGCCAAAGTACATGGTGAAATCTTAGATGCTACTTGGCCTGAAGTCGATGAAGCTGCCTTAATACAAACAGAGGTCATCTTAGTCTTACAAATTAATGGTAAGCACCGTGGCGAAATTCATGTGGGAGTGGAAGCGTCTAAAGCGGAAATTGAAACTGCCGCTTTAGCAAGCGATGCAGCAATACGCGCTCTCAATGGCAGCTTGGCAAAAAAAGTGATTGTGGTACCAGGCCGATTGGTTAATATTGTTGTTTAGCGCTGAACCTTAAGATTAGGATCGATCATGACTCTGCCGATACGTCGTCAAGCCCTGTATTACCTCATTGGGCTGTCTATCTGCATTAGTTCGACCCTAATGGGCTTAAGCGCTTGTGGTTTTCAGATTCGTGGCGCAGTGAATTTACCCTTTAAAGCGATATACATCAGCGGACCCGTATCGATTGGTTTGCGAGCTGATTTAGAGACGGCTATTACTACCGGTAGTAATGCCCGAATTGTTAATAATGCCCGCGAAGCCGATTTAATTTTAGAAGTTGTGAGCGAGCTGAACTCGCGGGATATTTTGACCTATAACGCCACAGGGCAAATTACTGCGTATCGCTTAACAACGCGAGTAATTTTTAGGGCCTTCGATACGACTGGGGTTGAAATTGTTCCTGAAGCAGAAATTTATGTGACTCGCGATATGGACTTTACGGTCTCAACCGTTTTGTCGGCCGATTTCCAGCAACAACAATTTTTACAGTTAATGCGTCGTGATCTAGCCTTGCAAATGCTTCGGCGAGTTGCTGCTTCAGCGCGGATGTTACAACCTCCAGCGGTTACGCCAGTCGTGCCAGCAGCTGCAGCCTCACCCACCAAGCCCCAATAGTAGCTGCAGGTAATGATCAAAATAGATGCCTTGCAAGCACATATCAGCAGCTTGGCAGCAACTGCAGCTGGGAGCGGTAAAACGCAGGCACAGGGTTTGTATGTCATTTCGGGAGATGAGCCTTTACTACTGATGGAGGCGATGGATCAATTACGCGCTGCAGTAAAAAAAATCGGCTATACCGAGCGCGAGATATTGATGCACGAACGCTATTTTGATTGGGGACAATTACTCAGCGCAGGACAGACGATGTCTTTATTTGGTGATAAGCGCTGGTTAGAGTTACGCATTCCTAGCGGCAAACCGGGACGCGATGGTGCTGAAGCTTTAAAACAATTTACTAGCCAAATCGTGGCGCAACAAACGCGTGCTGAAATGCCTGAAATAGTGGTGTGTATTATATTGCCGCGGCTTGATGCAAAAACCAAAACCGCTTCTTGGTTTAGTGCCCTAGATGCTGCAGGGATGGTGGTGCAAGTCGATTCGCTTGAGCGTTCCCATTTGCCGCATTGGATAGCTGGGCGCTTAAAAAAACAAGGCCAAGCGGTCGAGGCTGGTCCAGCCGGGCAGCGCGCTTTAGAGTTTATGGTGGATCAGGTAGAAGGTAATTTAATCGCCGCGCATCAAGAAATTCAGAAATTGGGTTTGCTTTATCCAGAAGGTCAGTTAAGTGAGGCAGAGATTCGGGGCGCAATTTTGAAGGTGGCCCGTTACGATATTTTTGAATTAACTGCAGCACTGTTAGCAGGCGATTTGGCCCGGCTGAACCGCATGCTCGATGGGCTTAAGGGCGAGGGCGAGCCGTTACCATTGATTTTATGGAGTGTGACCGAAGAATTGCGTTTGTTAGCGAAGTTTAAGGCGGCCACCGATAAAGGTGAGTCGGTACAGCAGTTACTGAAAACCTACCGCATTTGGGGTGCCCGCGAAAAACTCTATCCCACGGCATTACGACGCATTGGCACTCATGCGCTTAGGCGTGCTATTCAGGTTGTAGCTGGCCTCGATCGTCAAGCAAAAGGCCTATCGGCCGCCGAATTACCAGCCGACCCCTGGGATGGCTTGCGTCTAGTTGGTAATTTACTGCGCTAAGGCAGGAATTTCCGTTGCCTCAGTCGGATAGTGAATAATTAGGGTATTGAAGTTCAATCGCCGCCAATTAGAGGACATAGTGCAAGCCAGCGCAATACCCCAAGAAACCATCCGAGCTCTAATGCAAGGCATTGGCCAGCGCGCCCGCGCTGCTGCCCGCATCATGGCACGAGCCAGTACGGCGCAAAAAAATCAGGCTCTTGCCGAAATAGCCAAAGCCATTCGCCAAGAAGTTCCGGCGATTTTTGCGGCTAATCGACTGGATATTGCCAGAGCGCAAAAAAGTGGTCAGGATGCGGCGTTTATTGATCGCCTCACCATGAGCGAGAAATCGATTGAAACGATGGCGTTGGGGCTCGAGAAAATTATTTCGCTTGACGATCCCATTGGCAGAATTACTCCGTTCAAAAAACAGGCCTCAGGAATTGAAGTCGGGCAAATGCGCGTGCCCTTAGGCGTGATTGGGATTATTTATGAATCAAGACCAAATGTCACGATTGATGCAGCAGCATTATGTCTAAAGACCGGTAATGCAGTAATTTTACGCGGGGGTTCTGAAGCCATTGAATCGAATACATTGTTAGCCAGCTTAATCCAAAGGGGTTTAAGTGCTGCGCAATTACCGCATGATGCGGTGCAGGTGGTAAGCACCACTGATCGCAGTGCAGTCGGTGAAATGATCACCATGAATGAATATATCGATGTGATTGTGCCGCGTGGTGGTAAGCGCTTAATTGCCCGCTTAATGGCTGAGGCACGAGTGCCGATGATTAAGCATCTTGACGGTATTTGCCATATTTATATTGATGCTGATGCAGATCTCGATTTAGCCATTCGCGTTTGTGATAACGCGAAGACCCAGCGCTATGCGCCGTGTAATGCAATGGAGTCTTTATTGGTTAATGCGGCTATCGCCACTAAAGTGCTGCCGACCTTATGTGGCATTTATCAAGCCAAAGGGGTTGAGCTGCGGGTCGATGAAGCGACGCGTCAAACGCTCGAGAGAGCGAATTTTAAAAATCTAGTCGATGCGCAAGAGGAAGATTGGCACACGGAATATTTAGCACCGATTTTATCGATTAAAACGGTGGCCAATTTAGATGAAGCAATCGAGCATATTGAGCACTATGGTAGCAAACATACTGATGCCATACTCACGCAAAATGAGGCGCATGCGCAACGATTCTTGCGCGAAGTCGATAGCGCAAGTGTGATGGTGAATACCAGTACTCGATTTGCCGATGGCTTTGAGTATGGCCTCGGTGCAGAAATTGGTATTTCCAATGACAAACTCCATGCTCGCGGTCCAGTTGGGCTGGATGGGCTCACATCACTGAAGTATGTAGTGATGGGTCATGGCGAAATTCGCAGTTAAGTAAATATGGGGAACGCTTATCTTTGGACTAAAACATTCCATATTGTTTTAATTACTTCATGGTTTGCTGGCTTATTTTATTTGCCCCGTATCTTTGTTAATTTAGCCAGCGAAGCCGATCCTACGTCCTACGAGCGTTTACTGGGAATGGCGGGGCGCCTCTATCGGTTTATTACTATTTTGATGGTTCCGGCCATTATTTTGGGCTTATTGCTCTGGTTCTATTTTGGCATTGGCGCGGGCATGACCTGGATGCATCTTAAATTTTTCTTCGTTTTAATTATTCTGGGCTATCACCATGCCTGTGGAAAATTATTAAAACAGTTTCGCTTGCGCACTAACACCCATTCACATCGATGGTATCGCTGGTTTAATGAGGCTCCCGTTATTTTGTTGATCATTGTGGTTGCCTTAGTTGTCGTCAAACCTTTTTAATGAGATAGCCATGCGATTTTTTGTAGTTTGCCCAGGCGGACTCGAGGGCGCCCTCACGCAAGAATTAAATACCATTGCTAACCTACCGGCAGCTAAGGCCTTAGGGCAATGGCTGATTGATCCAGCCCCCACGAGCCCAACTGGCGGAGTAGGCTTAGCCGCCCCATTGGCAGGCGCGATGATCTTAAACCTCCATTCGCGAATTGCCAGCCGCGTGTTGTTACAACTGGCTGAAGCGAGTTACCGCCAAGAGGATGATTTATATCGCTTAACGCGGGGCTTAGCTTGGGAAGACTGGTTTACTGCACAGCAAACTTTACGGGTTGATGTGACCGCACACCGTTCACCCTTAAAAAGTTTAAATTTCGCTACCCTACGCATTAAAGATGCGATTGTCGATCGGCTGCGTGAAGTGAGTGGTGAGCGGCCGAATATTGACACCGCATTTCCCAATGTGCGAGTTCAGGCGCATTTAAGTGCAACGCAACTAACCGTTTATCTTGATACCTCCGGAGAAGCGTTATTTAAAAGAGGCTGGCGCGATGAAAAAGGCGATGCACCTTTAAAAGAGAATTTAGCAGCAGGGATTTTGTCGCTTACTGGTTGGCAAGCAGGGCAAACCTTATTTGATCCGATGTGCGGTAGCGGCACTTTTTTAATTGAAGCCGCACAAATTGCTTTGCAAGTGCCGGCCGGCGCAATGCGGGCGGGTTTATATCAGCGTCAAGGTAAGGCGACGCCAAAACCAAGCCGCTTAGCCTATCGTCCGCTAGTCAATGCCGAGGATGGTTTTGGATTTCAGCGCTTAAAACCCTTTATGGCGCAAAACGAATTAAAGCACTGGGAAACTATTTGTCATGCCGCTTTAGCCCAGATGGCAGAGGGCCAACAGCGTTTTCCTACGGTGCAAAGTTTATTCATTAGTGGCAGCGATATTAATGAGCGGCTCGTCAATATGTGTAAAGGCAATTGGCAGCGTGCTCAATTACCAGGAATGCCTCTAGTACGTCAGGTTGATGCTTTAGTTAGTAAGCCACCAGCGATCGCTAGCGAGTCGATAGGTGAGCCAATGATGCTGTTAAATCCTCCGTATGGCGAACGTCTAGCAATTCAGGGGGGCAGACGCGAGAGTAGCGAGAGCGGGGATTATCGTGGTGATGGTCATGACTACTATGAAGAGAATACGGAAACCGGCCGCCAAGGAGCTAAGCGCTCTAGCCGGGAATCGCTTAAAGCCCTGCAAGCCGAAGCCGAATTAGACCCACAATTTGCCTTGTTCTTGCAGCAATTTGGTCAGCATTTAAAAATTGACTTTGGTGGCTGGGAGGTCTTTATATTAACAACCGACATGGCTCTTCCTGGCCAGCTACGAATTAAAGAATCCCGCCGGACGCCTTTATTCAATGGACCCTTAGAGTGCCGCTTATTTCGTTTTAAAATGAATCCGAAGTAAATTGATGGCGCTTCCCCCCGATTTTTCTGGCATCTTGTAATGATTAATAAGTACTTGGAGTAATTTGCATTGAAAACATATATGTGTCTTATTTGTGGTTGGGTTTATGACGAGGCAACTGGTATGCCTGATGATGGCATTGCAGCTGGCACACTTTGGCAGGATATTCCCATGAATTGGACTTGCCCCGAATGCGGTGCCCGTAAAGATGATTTTGAGATGATGGCGATTTAATGAACCAAAACGAAATTCTATTTGAGCGCGCGCAAAAAACGATTCCTGGCGGAGTTAATTCACCAGTAAGGGCGTTTCGGCAAGTGGGCGGTACGCCGCGATTTATTCAAAAAGCCTTAGGACCTTATTTTTGGGACGCTGACGGTAAAAAATATATCGATCTTATTATGTCTTGGGGACCAATGATTGTTGGGCACGGGCATCCAGAAGTGGTCGAGGCAGTGCAAAAGGCTGCCGCAACGGGTTTTAGTTACGGCGCCCCAACTGCCGGTGAGGTTGACTTAGCTGAGCGTATTTGTGAATTAGTGCCCAGTGTCGAACAGGTGCGGATGGTTTCCAGTGGTACAGAAGCCACCATGAGTGCGTTGCGTTTAGCGCGCGGTTATACGCAACGTGATTTGATTGTTAAATTCGAGGGTTGCTATCATGGCCACGCTGACAGTCTTTTAGTTAAAGCGGGCTCAGGTTTATTAACCTTTGCCGATTCCACAAAAAATGCCCCATCCTCAAGCGGTGTGCCACAAGACTTAGTGAAACATACGTTGGTCTTGCCCTATAACGATTGTGCCGCACTTGAAGAAGCTTTTCGACTTAATGGTACTGAGATTGCAGCAGTTATTCTAGAGCCCATTGCCGGTAATATGAATTTAATTCGTCCTTCAGCAGAATTTTTAACGGCAGTGCGTAATTTGACTCAGCAGTATGGCAGCGTATTAATTTATGACGAAGTGATGACGGGTTTTCGCGTGGCGCTAGGCGGAGCACAATCCTTGCAGGGAATAACTCCTGATCTCACCTGCTTAGGTAAGGTCATGGGCGGTGGCATGCCGATGGCTGCGTTTGGTGGCAAAAAAGACATCATGGCAAAGTTGGCGCCGCTAGGGAATGTCTATCAGGCCGGCACCTTATCAGGCAACCCAGTGGCGGTAGCGGCGGGCCTAAAGACCTTGGAAATTATTTCGCGGGCAGGTTTTTTTGACTGCTTGGGCACCCAAACCGCGAAGCTGATGACTGGCATACAAGCCGTGGCAAAAAAACACAGCGTGCCACTTTCAGTTGATAGCGTTGGCGGTATGTTTGGAATTTATTTTGCCCCAGAGCTACCTAGCTCCTATGCGGCCGTCACGCAATCGAACATTGAACAATTTAAAGAATTTTTTCATGCAATGTTGAATGAAGGGGTGTATCTAGCACCCTCAGCCTATGAAGCTGGATTTACTTCGATTGCGCATGACAATGCCATCATCGATGAAATCGTAGCGGCAACCGATAAGGCAATGCAAACCCTAAAATAAAGCGCGATAAAACGGAATTACATTTTCATCGGGTGATCGTAGCCATCGACGGTGAGTAGGTCTAGCTTAGGACCTCTACTGTGAATTTCAGCGGCAGTTAGTTTGCCGCCCCAGACACAACCTGTGTCGAGACAAACGGTATTTTTACGCACGAGTAAGCCGAGCGTCGACCAGTGACCAAAAAAGATTTGAATATTGCGTGTTTTGCGCGTGGGCACATTAAACCAAGGTACACAACCTAATGGTGGAGTGGCAACCCCTTCACTGCTGTCGAATTCCATTTCTCCTTGTGGCGTGCAAAAGCGCAAGCGGGTAAAGGCATTGGTCATCACCCGTAAGCGATCTACACCCTTAAGAGAGGATTTCCATTGATTCGGGGTATTGCCATACATATTCGCCAAAAAATCACGATTATTTTTTTTGCGCAGGGCTTTTTCTACTTCCTTGGCGCACTCAAGGGTTTGCTGCAAATCCCATTGCGGTAAAACACCGGCATGAACAAATAAGGCTTTGCCATTACTGAGGGCTAATGGACGATAACGTAACCAATCAATTAACTCAGCGCGGTCAGGAGCATTGAGAATGTCATCAAGGGTATCAAGCGCTTTTGGTCCACGTAAACCTGCGTCGCGGGCCAATAAATTGAGGTCATGGTTACCTAAAATACATTCCACTTTGCCAGCCTCTTGCCACGATTTGAGCCGGCGTAAGGTCCCTAGTGAATCTGGGCCACGATTAACCAAATCACCTAAGCAAATTAGCTTAGAGCCTTCAGGCAAGAGGCTAACTAACTCATCGAGTTGAGCAGAACATCCTTGTAAGTCGCCCACGGCATAAATTTTGGTCATAAGCCTATTCTAATGAATTCATATGAAAGTATTATGCGGTCACTTTTTTCACTACGCTATAACGGATTAAGGTATTTTTTCTGGCGACATCGTGATCGATGATCGGTTCTGGATAATCGCGGCCGAGGAGAATTCCTGCAGCTTCTAGTTCAATATGTCCGGCCAGCCAAGGCGCATGAATCGATTTATTGGAGAGCTTACTTAAAGCGGGTATATAGCGGCGAATAAAATTACCTTGTGCATCAAAACGTTCTGACTGGGTAATCGGATTAAAAATTCTAAAATAGGGTTGTGAGTCGCAGCCTGAGGAAGACGCCCATTGCCAACCCCCATTATTAGAGGCCAATTCAAAATCAGTTAAGTGAGCGGCAAAGTAAGCCTCGCCCCAGCGCCAATCAAGCCCTAAATCTTTGCTGAGAAAACTAGCTACTACCATGCGTAAGCGATTATGCATATAACCGCTTTGGTTGAGTTGGTGCATTGCTGCATCTACTAATGGGTAACCTGTTTTGCCTTCACACCAAGCAGTAAATAATTTCTTTGCTTTTGGGCCAGCCTCCCAAACTATCTTGTCATAATCAGGTTTAAAAGCAGCCCCATTGGCGAGGCGGGGGTGATTTGCCAGAATCATAAAATAAAAATCACGCCAAATAAGTTCACTAAGCCAGGTAGTTGCTCCTAAGCTGCCTGCCAACATCCGTCGATGTGCTTCGCGCATAAGACCGCGGATCGAGAGCGTACCAAAGCGTAGATGGGTCGAAAGATAACTCACTCCTTTGAGCGCTGGAAAATCACGGCCAATTTGGTATTGGTCAATGCGCTTTAAAAAATCATTTAAAAATAATTCTCCGCCCTTACTACCTGCTGGTAAATAGTGCTCGAGACCGGTCGATTGAAAGCCTAAGGACTCTAAAGAAGGTAGGCCCAAATCGTAGGCCTTCGGTAGTCGGGCAAATTGGCCGGCTTTTGGCAGACAGTCATGCGGCGCTAAATCAATTTCACGCAAACTACGTAACCAGTTATTTTTGTAAGGCGTAAAAACGGAAAATACGGTATTCGAATTCGTCAGAATTTCTTGATTCTCAAAAATCACTTGATCTTTAAAGTCATAAAAACCAATTTCATTTTTTTTAAGTGCTTGAGATACTGCTAAGTCGCGTGCAATTGCAGATGGTTCATAGTCATGATTGGTGTACACCGCACTTACTCCCAAGGCTTGAGCAAGCAGCGGAATTTCCTCAGCGGCTTTACCGTGCCGAACAATTAAACCGCTGCCTTGGTTGCGCAATTCAAGATCGATTTCGGCTAAACTTTGCCAGATAAAATCAACGCGTCGATCAAATTTTAGTAGGGTAGCTTTACTTGGGTCGGCATTACTGTGTTGGCCCGGTAGCTGATCAAGAATGTCGGTGTCAAAAATAAAGCAAATAAAGACCGCTTGACACTCAGCTAAAGCATGCTTAAGCGCCGCATGGTCATAGAGGCGTAGGTCACGCCGTAACCAAACGAGGCCTTTGCGGGAGGTTCGATTGCTCATAGCCACTATCTTAGAGCTAATTGGCCAATCGGGTGTATTTGGCACTAGCCATTCTGTATCCACTAAGATAAGGCTGATGGATACCTTATTTTTTATTGCTAGCAAAGTTACCCAATTTTGCCTTGAACCATTCAATTTGATTTTGCTGAGCGTTTTATTTTCCTTGCTATTTTTGCTCTTAAGAAAATATGCACTTTGCAAACGATTTCTGCAAATGACACTGATCGGATTTTTTATTATTGGCTATTTACCCCTATCCGAATTACCTTTAAGAGCCCTTGAAAATGCCATTCCACCGATAGATTTAAAGACCCTCCAGCCCGATAAGGTGGGTGGTTTAATTATTTTAGGCGGGGCAATTGACGGCGATACCACTAGCGATCGCCAGCAGGTTTCCTTAGGTTCAGCTGCCGAGCGAGCAACCAAAGCTTTTGAATTAATGCGCTTGTATCCCGATTTGCCTTTCATCTTCACAGGCAATTCAGGCGACTTGTCGCCGCAGGGCATGCCTGAAGCAGAGGCTTTTAAACAACTAATTCAAGAGCAGGGCTTAGGCGCTCACCGGGGATATTTTGAAGGGCGTTCGCGCAATACATATGAAAACGCGGTGCTGCTCAAGCCCTTACTAATTGAAGCAGGTGGCGCTAAGCGACCCTGGATTTTGCTGACCTCTGCCAGTCACATGTTGCGCTCAACACAGATTTTTAAGCAGCAAGGCATTACCGTATTGCCTTTTCCGGTGGACTATCAAACTCGTAGTTATCTCGATTGGACCGGCTTTGATCTGACCCTCGGGGCACAACAATGGGCTAATTTTTTACATGAAACTGTTGGTTTAGTGGGATATTGGCTTACCGGAAAGATTTAGGATTTGCTAAAATGAAAGTCAATGAGTACGTCTAATCAAGCTTTCTCAGCTTCAGACCCAGCGTCTACGGACTCCTATTCAGCAGACCATCTTGCCAATCAGTTCTTAATTGCAATGCCTGGCATGGTTGATGACAATTTTGCTGGCGCGGTTATTTATCTCTTTGAGCATACTGAAAGAGGCGCGATGGGCTTGGTGATCAACCGACCTACCGAAGTCGATTTGGCTAGCCTGTTTGACAAAATTGAACTTAAATTAGAAATTGTGCCTTTATTAGATCAACCGGTTTACTTCGGGGGCCCAGTTCAAGTTGAGCGCGGTTTTGTGTTGCACGAGCCCGATGCTGAATTAGCCTACTCCTCCTCGATCTCGATTCCTGGGGGACTAACGATGACCACTTCAAAAGATGTTCTGGAAGCGGTCGCACAAGGACGCGGTCCTAAAAAGTTCATGTTGACCTTAGGTTACGCGGGCTGGAGTGCCGGTCAGCTCGAAGAAGAAATCGCCCTGAATGGCTGGATTAATGTGCCGCTACCCCGCGAGAGCATGGTCGATATTATTTTTGATACGCCATCCGGAGAGCGTTATCAGCGCACCATGAAATCCTTAGGATTTGATTTATCCCATTTATCGGGAGAGGCAGGGCATGCCTGAGGCCATTACGGTCATGGCCTTTGACTATGGAATTCGCCGCATTGGTGTTGCAATTGGAAACTCTCTGACGCAAACCAGTCAAGCTTTACCAGTGATTACCCAGACGCAAACCAGCCAAGGCTTTGAGGCAATTCAAAAGCTGTTAGTCGAGTGGCAACCAGCGCGTTTAGCAGTTGGTTTACCCGTACATCCTGATGGCGCAGAGCATGCGATGACAGCAAAGGCGCGACGCTTTGGGCAACAATTGCAGGGGCGGTTTGCGCTGCCAGTTGCTTGGGTTGACGAGCGTTACACCTCGGCAGTGCTCGAAAATGAGTCAAATTTAGCCCCTCAGGCTAAAGATCAATTAGACTCGCATGCAGCCTGTTTAATTCTTGAGCAATATTTTCAAGAAAATCCATACCCTGTAAAGCAGAATAAAGCATGAAAGCTGAAGCGTTGTACCGCAAATTATTGAGCGAACTACAAGCACGCGAAGTCGCAGCTAAATCGACTCCGGCGCAGCCACAATTTTGTTTGGCTGGCTTAGCGGTTGGCGGTGCTTGGTTGGCTGAGCGCTTAGCAAAAGATTTAACCCTACCGCAGTTTGGCGTCATTAATGTAGCCTTTCATCGCGATGACTATGCTGAAAAAGGCTTAAGCGCGATGCGAAGTGCCAGTACGATGCCCACCCATTTGCCCTTTGAAGTAAATGGTGCGCATATTATTTTGATTGATGATGTGCTTTCAACTGGCCGCACCGTGCGCGCGGCTTTAAATGAATTATTTGATTTTGGACGACCAGCTCAAGTGGAGTTAATGGTGTTGGCTGATCGCGGTAAACGCGAATTACCCATTGCCGCAGATTTTGTCGCCGAGTTTATTGATTTGCCTGAGCAGCAAATTTTAGCTTTAGAAAAAGACGCTGCTGGCCTTTTTCACTTTCATATTGAAGAGCGCAATGATTAAGCAAGTAGTTACGCAAGTAGTTACGCAAGCTGTTAAGCAAACCAATGCAGCTGGTGAGCTGACGCATTTGCTTACCTTAGAAGGGATGCCAAAAGAACAAATTGTGCACATTCTAGATACTGCTCAGCAATTTGTTAGCGTTACCGACCCAGCCCGCGAAGTAAAAAAAGTGCCATTACTCCGTGGTAAGAGTGTCTTCAATCTTTTTTTTGAAAACTCGACCCGCACCCGCACGACCTTTGAAATTGCGGCTAATCGCTTATCGGCAGATGTCATCAATTTAGATATTTCAACCTCTTCAACAGCCAAGGGTGAAAGTCTCATTGACACCATTGATAACTTAATTGCTATGCAGGCCGATATCTTGGTCGTGCGCCACAATGTTTCGCGGGCGCCAATGGAAATCGCGCAACATGTACCCGCTTTTGTCCATGTGATTAATGCGGGGGATGGTAGCCATCAGCATCCTACACAGGGATTGCTCGATATGTACACCATGCGCCATTTTAAGCACGACTTTCGAAATTTAAAGGTCGCCATCATTGGCGACATTGTGCATAGCCGTGTCGCCAAATCGAATATCCATGCCTTAACTACGTTAGGCTGTCCTGAAATTCGCGTGATCGGACCTGAAAGTCTATTGCCTAGCGATTTAGATATGCTGGGCGTCAAAGTCTTTCATGACATGGAAGCAGGTCTAAAAGGAGTTGATGTTGTCATGACCTTGCGCATTCAGAAAGAGCGCATGGAGGAGGGGCAAGTTCCAGAGGGCAAGGCCTTCTTCAA